>Ga0256828_1001682_pt1 | contig 13626 bp, 13 predicted proteins | sample CV88metaG_FD_185993 | JGI IMG/M metagenome (GOLD analysis project Ga0256828, IMG submission 185993) | Hydrothermal vent microbial communities from East Pacific Rise, Pacific Ocean - CV88 | ecosystem: Environmental > Aquatic > Marine > Hydrothermal vents | place: Pacific Ocean: East Pacific Rise... | reverse complement strand
TACTGTCTATTTAACTCTTAACTTTACACTTTCTCCATGGTTAGCTTTTGGATTTATCACTAATCATCTAGGTTGTGATGTTTACGACAAAGAGGAGTATGAAGAGCTAAGTTGGATGGAACAACAAATGAGAGCTTCACGTTCACTAAGTGGTGGCAAGTTTATTAATTGGTTTTATGGTGGTCTTAATGCTCAAATAGAGCACCATCTCTTTCCTAAAGCATCACGTTTTCATATGCTTCGAATAAAAGAGATAACAAAAAAGTTTGCAGCAAAATACGATATGCATTATTTTGAAACTACACCACTTGAAGCATATGTACAAATAAACGACGTTATAAAACGCTACTAAGTATCTTACCCTCTAAAAAGAGGTAGATACTTACTCTCTTACTTTAAAATCTTCTCATCAAGTGCCTTTGTTTTTCTCTCTCCCTCTTTTTTATAAGCTTTTGCATAAAGATGAGACTCAACTTTTGGATCTTGTTTAAGATACTCACCAAACATTATAAGAGCTACACCTTTTATATGTGCCACCTCTTCCTCTATACTTTCTAAACTACCTTTATACACTCTCTCATCTTTCCATGTTGCACGTTCAACAACCCAACAAGGAGTAGCAGGAGAGTAACCAAGCTCATAAGCTGTTTCTTTTAACTTTTGAATCAATCTTATTGAAAGATAAAAAGCAAAAGATGAGTTTTTGTTTGAAAGAAGCTGTTGTAAACTCTCAGGATTTGGAGTCCTACCCTCAATACGAGAGATAATAAGCGTTTGTGAAACACCTGGTATTGTGTACTCTATACCAACAGCAGCAGCAGCACCAAATGCAGCAGTTACACCCGCTATGATCTCATACTCTATCTCTTTTTCTTCTAAAAAAGCTATCTGCTTTGCAGTAGTGGAAAACAAGGAGCAATCTCCTGTATGTAAACGCACAAACTTTTTATGATGGTGTTGTTCCATAAAAGAAAATATATCTTCATAACTCATATCTGCTGAGTTTTCTATTAGTGTATTTTCTCTACACCAACTTAATAACTCTTTTGGTACTAAACTTCCTGTATAAAGAACAACTTCAGCCTCTTGTAATGCTTTCATACCTTTGATTGTAATGAGTTCAGGATCACCTGGACCTGCTGAGACAAATTTTATCATTTATGATTCTCCTGCTTATACTAACTTCTCGCAAAGTATATCTAAAAATCATACTATCTCTAAAAAAATATAAATAACATGTTAAATTGTAGAGGAAAACTACTACTCAAAAATTGAGTAGTAGATAAAGATATAAAGAGAGGAGAAAAGGTTAAATACCTTCTATTGTAAGTAGCTTAGTTTTACCAACCATAAGATCAAGTGTCATTTGAATACGTTTAAATACAGACTCTTGTCTATACTCAAGATTGTGTTTTTTACAAATATCTTTTACAACAGGTTGCATCTTTTGATAAAAACTATTTGGCATATCTGGGAAGAGATGATGCTCTACTTGATAGTTTAAAAAACCATGTAAAAAGTCGATCCAGTCACTACCAGTGTTGTAGTTTACACTTCCCATAATTTGACGAAGGTAGTACTCACCTTGTGTTTTATGAGGTGTAGAGAATTGGTAAATATCTTCTGCTGAATGGTTTGGAACAATCACTAAGAAAGAGTGAAGATTTGCCCAGAACTCACTTAACACCATAAACAGGAACATATAACCAAACGCACTTACTCCACCAAACGGTAAAGCTAACGCTGGTAAAAATACAAACTTAGATAAACCATATGGAAGTATCGCTTGAGTCCAAAGTTTTTTTCCATTTGGAGTAAATGGAGAAAGATCATAATCTGGTGTTGGTTTTTCACCATTTTTTATACGCTCTTTGTTCGCAAGAATACGAATAGTATTTGGTGCATAGTAAGAGAGTTTCCATGTAAATGCAAAAATATACACAAACGCATACTTCATCCATGTTGGTATTTTAGCCTCATGTAACCAAACCATATTTTTTTCAACATTATCAGGATCATCCTCTTCACCAAGATGGTAGTGATGCATAATATTATGTTCAAATGCCCATGCATCAGGTTCAACCCAATCCATCCAATCTACCCAACGACATCTTCCTTTTGCATAACCTTTTTTTGTATAACGCTCAGGAATACCAGGAACTTTATCGTAAGCACCATGAAGTATAGGGTGTGTAACATTTGCCCAACGAGCTACATTTCCTATACCCATAGAGATAGCACCTGCTATACCTAAAAGCCAAAATAGTAATGAACTCATTCCAGATGTTGCATCATAAACAACAGTTAAAAAGATGACCAAAAAACCACCAATAGAAAATGCTCTTCCCCATCTTTCTAATTTTAGAAGATGTTCAAAGTCTTCCCAAGTTCTTGATTCAATCGTTTCTTTGATTGCATCTATATCTTTTTGAAGCTGTTCTTGATCAACATCTTCATATCTTGCATATTGAGACATATTTATCCTTTTGATAATATTTATATCTGATTATTATATATAAAAAAGCTTAAATGATCGATAAAATAAACAAAGTTTAAGTTTTTTTAGTTTATAGGTTCTATTGTAAGAGTAAAATATGATGCTTAATACAAGATAAATAGCATTTTAGATAAAATACTACTAATTTAAAGAAAGTAAAACTGGAGAAACATATATGGATGCTGCTAAATATATCTGGATGAATGGAAAATTTGTAAATTGGGATGACGCAAAAGTACACGTACTCTCTCACACACTACACTACGGTAATGGTGTTATTGAAGGAACAAAAGCGTACAAAACAGAGAAAGGTTATGCAATCTTTCGTTTAAATGAGCATACAGCAAGACTGAAAGAGTCTGCAAAGATGACACTTATAGATATACCTTACACTGTTGAGGAGATGAATCAAGCACAGATTGATCTTATCAAAAAAAATGAGTTTACTGGTGAAAATGTTTACATTAGACCTTTTGCATTTTTAGGTTATGGTGTTATGGGTGTTTACCATAAAGATGCACCTGTTGAGACTGTTATGAGTGCTTGGGAATGGGGAGCTTACCTTGGAGAAGAGGGACTTAAAAAGGGAATCAAACTCAAAATAGCATCTATGACTCGCCCTGCAAATACTTCAAACATGGGAAAAGCAAAAGCAACAGCAAACTACCTCAACTCTCAAATGGCTAAATATGAAGCGATCGATTGTGGTTATGATGAAGCTCTCCTTCTTGATGATCAAGGCTACATAGCAGAAGCAAGTGGAGCATGTTTTTTCATGGTAAAAAATGGAGAACTTATCACTCCACCAAATGACAACTCATTAGCTTCAATCACACAAAAAATGGTTATAGAGATGGCTGAAGATTTTGGTATTAAAGTAACTCGTCGTCGCATAACTCGTGAAGAGGTATATGTAGCAGATGAAGCATTTTTAACAGGTACAGCAGCTGAGATTACACCTGTGGCGCTTGTAGATGGTAGAGAGATAGGTAACGGCGCTCGTGGAGAGATGACAGAGAAGATACAATCAACTTACTTTGACATAGTGTTTGGTAGAAACAAAAAGTATGAACACTACCTTACATATGTAGATGAAAACTAAAAATATGAAGGGTACTATAACAATGGCATCAGATATGAACGACTACTTTAATAAGAAAAAAAGTGAAAATAACTCAAGCTATAAGAAATCAACAGGTTCAAATGGCAGTGGAAATACACCAAAGGGACCAGATATGCCAAATGTTAATCTAAGTGGTGGAAAAGCTAGTATCATCTATGTCATTTTAGCCATAGTTTTTCTTATGATAGTTGCAAAACCTTATACAATCATAGAGGAAGGTGAACGTGGTATCTTAAGTACAAATGGTAAATACCAAGATCAAGCACTCCTTCCAGGTCTTCACTTTATAATTCCTGTCATACAAAAAGTCTATGTTGTAGATACTCGTGTTCGTATTATTAACTATGCTTCACGTATAGAAGCAAGTGCAGGGAAAGAGGGAATTACTGCTAAACCTGCTATTACTGTTCTTGACAAACGTGGTCTTCCTGTTTCTATTGAACTGACTGTACAATACAGACTTAACTCACAGTTTGCAGCACAAACTATCTCTAACTGGGGCTTTAGCTGGGAAGATAAGATCATTAACCCTGTGGCACGTGATGTTGTAAGAAATGTTGTTGGTAAATATGATGCTGAGTCTCTTCCTCAACTAAGAAACAAGATAGCAACTGAGATTGACACAAGCATAAGAGCAAAAGTCAATGCACTTGAAAACACTCCTGTTAACTTAGAATCGATCCAACTTCGTGAGATTATTCTTCCTGCAAAAGTAAAAGAGCAAATCGAAAATGTTCAAATCGCAAAACAGGAAGTTCAAAAAGCACGCCAACAAGTTGAACGTGCAAAACAGGAAGCTCTTAAACGTGCTGCAGAAGCAGAGGGTATTGCTCAGAAAAAACGTATAGAAGCGCAAGGTATTGCCGATGCTATCACAATAGAAGCAAAAGCAAATGCACAAGCAAATATCATCATAGCAAAATCTTTAACACCTAAGCTACTGCAACTTGAACAGATTAAAACGCAAAGAAAGTTCAATGAGGCACTTAGAGTAAATAAAGATGCTAAGATCTTCTTAACACCTGGTGGTTCTACTCCAAATATCTGGGTAGATACAAAAGATATTCAAAAAAGAACAACGGCAAAATAGATGATAACAGAAGCATTAAATAGAGTTGATTGGGAGAAGTCTGAACTTCTTCCTGTCATCGTTCAAGACAACGCAAACAATGAAGTGCTTATGATGGCATATATGAATAAAGAAGCACTAGAGCTCTCTCTTCAAACAAAAGTTGCACACTACTTTTCACGTTCAAAACAACGTATTTGGAAAAAGGGTGAGTCAAGTGGTCATACACAAGAGATACACTCTTTTGCACTTGATTGCGACAACGACACACTGCTTATAAAAGTAACACAAAATGGTGTTGCTTGTCATACGGGACGTCGTTCTTGTTTCTTTACTGAACTTGAGAGTGGAGAGAGTAAAAGTGAAGTAGAAGTAGATACAGATGCTATGTATGGCGTTATAGATACACTCTACCACACTATTCAAGAGCGTAAAAACGCAGACCCTACAACATCATGGACTGCAAAACTTTTCTCTAAGGGTGATAACACTATTCTTAAAAAAGTAGTAGAGGAATCTGGCGAATTCTGTTTTGCATATAAAGACAATGATGAAGGAGAGATGGTCTATGAAGCTGCTGATCTTACATACCATATGCTTGTAGCACTCGCTGCTAAAAATATCTCTCCAGATCGTATCAAACAAGAGCTAGCTCGTCGTTTCAACATGAGTGGTATAGCTGAAAAGAACTCTAGGAAAGATTAGTTTTTATGAAAGAGAAGATTACTGCCTTCATAGATAGTCTCATACTATATGACTATATTCTTTTTGGTAGTAGCTTTGCTCTTTTTGTTCTTTTTCTTATTATTGCACTTCTGCTTCGTAAACGTGTTGCAATAGCTGGTTTTTTTGCAATTCTAGCATTTCTTACACTTATAGTAGCTCCTACACTTGGCTATATAGAGATGCATAAATATCTTTTTAAAAATAGTGTCGAGATAACATCACAAAAAAGATTACATTTTTGCGATGCCATAGTAGTTAAAGGAAAACTTCATAACAAATCTAAACGCCATTTTAAAGAGTGTAAAATAACAGCAGAAGTACACAAAGCAAGTAAAAATAAATACAAAAACTATATTTACCAATTGAAAATTATTCAAAAAATGTCGATTCTTGAAAAGAATATTCCACAAGGTCAAACAAGATCTTTTAAGATACTTATAGAACCTTTTCACTACTCTAAAGAGTATAATATATCGGTAGGAGCTCATTGTAAATGACCCTTTTAAACTATTGGCATTTTTTAGCATTTAGTATTGTTGGATTTATTTTCCTTGGTGGTGTGATCTCTGCATTTCAACAGGAAAAACACCTGCGTTTTCCCATGATACTCTCGACAACTCTTGTTTCTGCACTTCTACTCTTTTTCTCTATAATAGTAGTAGATAAATATACAAAACATGTAGAGCTTTACAAACTCAAAAACAAACGTCTACTGAGTATTGAAAAAATCGTGTACACTGGTGTTGTAAAAAATGTAGGAAAGTTTCCTATTGGAAAAGTACGTTTTGAGATTAAACTTGTCAACAATGGTAATGCATCTGGACAGGTAAAAGGTGGTAATTTCTTTAAATCTACTGGTTTTTTTGATCTTTTTAATGGGTTACACAAAAATACAAAACCACAAACAATTACAAAAGAGTTTATTGTCGCTCGTAACCTTAAACCAGGAGAATCAAAACATTTTCGAGTACACTTCCCTTTCCCACCCTACTTTAGAAATGTAGCAGATTTTGCAAAGGTAAGCGGTAGGTAAAGATTAATATTTTAACCCTACCTCTTTAAGCTTTTTATTTATATTTTTTATCTGTTGATTTTTGTTTTTACACCATTGTGGAGCTAAAAGAGACTCATCATCTATTCCAGCTGTTACACGCTGTACTGATATATCTTTTGGTTTCATCTTTAATGATTTTGTTAAAAGTTCTAAGTAAAGTTCCTCTGAAATAGGGGTAAAACTTCCTTTTAGAAAATCGTTTGCCAACGCAGTACGTTTCACCACATAAAGAGGATGATACTTCACAGAATCTATGCCCCAACTATAAGCCTCTTTTGCAGTTTGTAACATCATCTCTTTTGTCTCATCAGGAAGACCAAAAATAAGATGTCCACATACATTTAAACCTACCTCTTTAGATTTTAAGATCCACTCTTTAACGTTTTGAGCACTATGACCACGGTTGATTTTATCAAGCGTTTCATCATAAACAGACTGTATGCCAAACTCTATCCAGATCTCTTTAGTTTTATTTAGTTCTGCTAAATAATATAGTGTTTCATCTGTGATGCTATCTGAACGTGTACCTATGCTAAGTCCTACTACATTATCAAAACTAAGTGCTTTGTCATAAAGTGCTTTGAGAGTTTCAAAAGGTGCATAAGTATTTGTAAATGATTGAAAATAAACTAAAAACTTCTCTGCGCCATACTCCTTGCGTTGACGCTCAGAGATAGCTTCAAACTGAAGTTGAAGTTGTTCTAACTGTTTTTGTAAAAATGGATTCTCTTTTGAATCGAGATTAAGATGAAAACCTTTTAACTCCTTTACCTCATTAGTTGAAGCACTAAAAGAGTCATTCTCACAAAAGGTACAACCACCCTTTGCGACTGTTCCATCTATGTTTGGACAAGTAAATCCAGAAATATTAATACCTACTTTATAAACTTTTACACCAAATTTATCTTTAAGGTATTTTCCATATGTATATATCTGTTCCAACAAGCTACCTATATTATATAGTTACCAGTAAAACACGCTGTACAGTACTTCTCTTCATCAAGTGTTGAGTTTACACTTCTTAAAAGTGCATCTGCATCAAGATATGCTAAAGAGTCTGCTTCTATATACTCACAAATCTCATCATTTGTCATATTTGCAGCTATCAGGTTCTCTTTGCTTGGAGTATCTACACCATAAAAACATGGATCAGTTGTTGGAGGAGATGAAACTCTCATATGAACTTCACTTGCACCCGCTTCTTTAAGCATACGAATAATACGACGAGATGTTGTTCCACGCACAATAGAATCATCAACAACAACTACACGCTTCCCTTTAATAATATCTGTCATAGGTGAGAGTTTCATCTTCACTTTAAGATCTCGCATCTCTTGTGTTGGTTCTATAAAAGTACGCCCAACGTAATGATTTCTCATAATTCCCATCTCATAAGGGATCCCACTCTCTTGTGCATACCCAATCGCAGATGGAACTCCACCATCAGGAACAGGTATAACAAGATCAGCTTCAACAGGGTTTATTTTAGCAAGTTCTTTTCCCATCTCTTTTCTTGCTTGATAGACTGACTGACCAAATACAGAGGAATCAGGTCTAGCAAAGTAAACATACTCAAAAATACAATGTTTTGGAGTTGGTTCAAATACTTTTATACTATGTGGAGCTTTTCCCTCTTCAAATATAAGAAGTTCACCTGGCTCAACATCTCTAATATATGTTGCACTTACAAGATCAAATGCACATGTTTCACTTGCTACTATATAACCACCATTTGGTAATCTTCCAAGACTTAGTGGTCTAAAGCCATGGCGATCACGCATAGCAAACATCTTTGTTCTACTTAAAAATACTAATGAAAATGCTCCCTCTATACGCTGAACAGCATCTATAATACGATCTAAAAGTTTATCTTTTTCACTCTTTGCTATAAGATGGATAAGGTTTTCTGTGTCCATAAATGTTTGAAAAATAGCACCTTTTTTAATAAGGTTAGCTCTCACTTCATCTGCATTTGTCAAGTTCCCATTGTGAACTATTGACATCTCTCCAAGATCATATCTTGCAAAAACAGGTTGTGCATCTAAAATAGAATCATCTCCAGCTGTTGAGTAACGAGTATGTCCAATAGCACTTGAACCACTAAGAGTAGAGAGTTTATCTTCGTTAAAAACAGTTGTAACTAAACCACGATCTTTGATAGTGTGAAGTTTTTTTCCATCAGCAGAACTGATTCCAGCTGCTTCTTGACCACGATGTTGGAGTGAATGTAGTGAGAAATAAGCTAACTTTGATGCCTCTTCATGACCAAATATACCAACAACTGCACATTTTTCATTTATATTTTCTAACAAGATATAATCCTTCGTATAGGTAGTAAATTATCTTTGCAATTATACTCAAAATATACTCAAATCCCTATGAAGCGAACTCCAAATTATAAAATTTATAAGGTGGAATACTATTTGCTACTTTCATAAAAATATCTAAAAATTTGAGGTGAGTCTGTGAAAATAGTACTACAAGACAATCTTATCCTTATTACAACAGGGTTTGAAACACTCAATACTAGCTGGATGAAAGAGTTTCTCAACCAACATACACGCGGTATGCTTTTTCTACCTAAAGCTGTACTTGTTTTTAGAAATGAAACATTAAAAGAAGCTCGTAAGAAGTTCATAGAGCAACTCAGCCAATACCATGCAAAAACACACGACTTCTCTCATGAATTTTTTCTACGTTCAATGTTAAAGTATGGTACACAACCCATAAAAATAGAACTAGACAAACTTGAAGATCCAGTAGAGGTAAAAGTAAATCTTTATGCTTATGATAAAAATACCGTACTACTCTCTTTAGAACAACCAAATCAGTGGGTTATAAACTATATGCGTTCACAACTTGAAGTCTATGTAGAACGTGGTACAGACATCTCTCTTGTCATAGATGTATCTGACTATAAAGCAAAAGCACGACTTGATCGAGCACTCAATAAACGCCATATACTCCACTATCAAATAAAATATATCTATGATAACAGATTTATTAGTAAAATCTACTCAGATTTTGCACATTATAGCTTTGGTGACCTTTGTAAAAATCAAGCTGATACAACTTATACTCGTTTTTACTCTATTCTTGAATGTCCTGTTGGAGCATCCAGAGAGGATCTAAAAAGAAACTATAAAAAACTTACAAAAGCATACCATCCAGATAAAGTATATAGTGAGAACCCTCACCTTTTGGAACACTACACTCAAAAATTTCAACAACTCCAAGAGGCATATACAATTTTAAAAGAGGTCAGCTAGCCCTTTTTACTTCAAAAGCATCGCAAAATCTTCACTACTAAAGAGTGCTAACTTAGATCCAGCCATTGAGTGTAGCTCTTTTGAAAACCCTCTTTTTGAAAAGAAAACTACCTGCTGTGGAACTAAAGAAAGTACCTCACACTTCTCTAAAAGTTTATGATACTCTTTTTTGTTGACCTTATGATTTGTCCACTTACACTCACCTACATAGATCTCATCTCTATCTGTTATGGTAAATATATCTATCTCTACCTTTGCATCCCAGTAACTTCCTGAGCTTAATAGCTGTGCATTTCGTATAGTATAGTTAAGCAAAACAGCAGAGAGTTCTTCAAAAATAAAGCTTGTGTAACTATGGCGTTTTTGCATAAAGTTTTTTAAAAAATTATCATACTGCCCTTGTAATAACTCTCTTTTATATGGAGCGACAAAGTAAAACCAAAAACGTACAAAAGGTTTTTCAAACACCATCTTATGAGATATACGATGCCTTGCTTCTGAACGCTTTTTATTTTTCTTTGGTTGTGGTAACTCCTCTCTTGAATACTCAACACTAACTATATTTTTCTCTTGTAAAATTTTCAGTGTTGCACCACCATTACCATTATTGAGCCCTGCCCTTTTAAATGCGGAAAATATACGTCTATCACCTACGGCAAGTGCTTTTAATAATCTCTCTTGTAAACTATCTTTATCTATAAGTTGTTCCATATTTTGTTGATGATATGCAAAGTTATCTACAATAACCTCAACAACCAACTCCTCTACACTTTTTAAAGAATCTATATCTTGATCTAGTCCACCAAAAAAGGAGAAAAGCTCTATTTGAGATTCCATATCATCAGGATAGTTTCTAAAGTAAAATGCACGAAATATGTCTAAGAGATTATTTTTATTCATAACCTATTTTAGCATATTTATAACTCACCACCCCAACACATTACACCTATACCATATTTTTCTCGAAGTTTTTGTGTTGTTTTTGTAAGCCTGTGTGCTGCTTGTTGCTCATCAAACCCTATAAGTGAGAGTTCTTTTTTAGAATCTCTTGTAAAACTAGAGCAGTTGATACTTAAACGAATAACATATAAGCGTTTATAACTATCAGCTTCATCAAATAGTTTTAGACAAAGTTCTATAAACTTTTTTTCTGTAAAAATCTCCGCTAATGAGATATTTTTATGAGATTTATAATGCATCTCATAATGAATACTAAGATGAAAAACTGTTGGAATAACATCTAATTTCAAAAGTGCAAAACAAAGATGCCTTGCAAGTATTTGCACTCGACGTTGTAACTCCTTTCTATCATAGATTTTATCAAATGTTCTTGAGATACCTATTGATTTACGTTTATGTTTTGTTTGAAGTGAAGCATCACTTTGACCATCTACACGCTTATATAACTCTTTAGCATAACTTCCCCATGACTCTAAAGTACCTCTACGTTTGCGAAGTTCACCCAAAGTTGTTATCTGAGCTGAAAATAGTTTTTGCTGCATCGATCTTCCTATGCCAGAAAAGTTTTCAACTTTTATTGGGTTAACAAATGCATCAAAATTCTCTTTTGTTATGACCTTTATACCATATGGTTTTGCATATGTTGTTGCCAGCTTTGCTATATACTTTGTAGGTGCTGCTCCTATCGAAACTGGAAGGTTAAGATCTTTTTTTATAGCTACTTTTAACTCCTGTATAAAATTTTCTATCTCATCATCTTCTATCCATCCACTTAAATCTCCATAGAACTCATCTATACTAGCCTGCTCTACAAGTGGTATCTTACTACATAAATACTCATGCAATTGATGAGATAGTTGCTGGTAATGTGTCATATTTGGTGCTTTAATAATAAGATGAGGGCACAAACGCAAAGCTTCCTGAATACTCATAGCAGTTTTTACACCAAAGCTACGTGCTTCATAACTTGATGTTGTCAAAATACCTCTAATTTTTCCATCTTTATCTTTAAAGGCTTCTATATCATCATCTTGACTTTCATAAGCTTTATAAAATGTAGGTACAAATGCTCCACTATTTTCAAAGTTAACTGTTTGATTTTTAGCAGCATTATCAAATATTTTGGTATCACTTCTCCCACCAATAGCCACTGCTTTTCCCTCCAGTTCAGGAAAAAGTATGCGTGTAGCACTAACAAAAAAAGAGTCAATATCTATGTGAATTTTCATAGATGAACTATAATATAAAAAAAAAGGGAAAGAGAGTTTTATGGCACAGTGCCATTATTTTGAAGTTTTTTACGAAGAAACAAAAGCTAGCACTGCTAGCATTTGTTTTAGAACATTTTTTTCATATTGTTCATTTTAGCTTTAGCTGTATCTTTTTTATTTTTTAATTTTTCTTTTTTTTGTTTTGCTTTTGCTTTATTTTTGTTTAATGTTTTTTTTGCTTTTGATTTGTTTTCACCAAATGCTTGAGTAGCTTTTGATTTGTTTTTGTTAAATGTTTTTGTCGCTTTAGATTTTTTATTACCTAATGTTTTTGTTGCTTTTGAATATGTACCTTTAGTTTTACTAGTTACACCATTTTGAACATTTGCAACTATACCTTTACCGATACCTTTCACATTAAGAAGATCTTCTGAAGATTTTATCTTGTGTTTTTTTCTATACTCCATAATAGCATTTGCTTTTTTCTCACCGATTCCAGCGATACTCATAAGTTGCTCTTTACTAGCAGTTTGAAGATTCATAGCTGCAACTAAATATGTTGATAACAACACCATAACTAAAAAGATCTTTTTAATCATTATTCATCCTTAAAAAAAATTACCATTCATAATGGTAAAAGCATTGTAACCTAAAAAAAAAATTTTACATAATTTTGTTGTGATATTTTATTTGCTTTTATGAGAAAGAATTTACAGGAGAAAAGACACTCAAAAAAGTGCCTTTTCTAAGGAGGAAAATGAATTTGTAAACTATAATTTTTTTGTTTTTAAAACTTTTAGAATTTTACTTCTGCTGTTACCATATAGGCTGTTGTATCTTTTGCATCATCTACATTATCTGTAACTGTTACGTTTGCTACCCACTCAACATTATGACTTTGAGCCCATGCAACACCTGCAATTACAGCTGTATTTGCTTCTTCATCTGAAGAGTTTTCTAACTCTTTTGTCCAAGAATCATAACGTGCTAAAACTCTATACTCTTTTTTCTCACCTAAACGATACTCACCATTTACACTAAAACCTGAACCAGCTTGTGCAGAAACAGCTGCACCATCTAATGTATCTTGAGAAACAACATATTGTGCGGAGATTAAAAATGATGGTTGATTATACACAGCATGTACACCCATGAAGATAAGATCTTGATTCTCACCATCTACCTCTTTGTGATCAACATTATATTGACCAAAGAAAGATGTATCAAAATATGTTTTTTTCGTTTGTTTATCTTTTCCAGAAACACCTAGTATATGTGCAGTTGCTCTCCACTCCGCACTTAAACCATTTGCATTGTTTTGATCAGCATGGTAACCTTCACCATTAAATACACCTAGATCAGCATCAAAATATTTTGTTCTTGTTTTTGTCATTACACCAAAATCAGCAGAGTTAGAAAGATCACCACCATGGTTTTTATCTTCTATGAGTACTTTAGCAATACTTCTATACATCCAAGCATTATGCTCTTCATAATCATGCCAAGGACGGTGTGCAAGACCTATCTCAACTCCAGTATTTTGTAAAACATTATCTAAGTAAAGATAAGCATACTTTGCACGAGCAACTCTACTTCCTGCATCATCATGAAGATCATACGTTACACGAAAATAAGATTTTGTATCTTCTAAAAAATATGCTTTTAACTGTAAATAAGCACGTCTTATCTCCATTTGAGCTGTCGATTCTTTATCTAC
>Ga0256828_1001681_pt1 | contig 13631 bp, 13 predicted proteins | sample CV88metaG_FD_185993 | JGI IMG/M metagenome (GOLD analysis project Ga0256828, IMG submission 185993) | Hydrothermal vent microbial communities from East Pacific Rise, Pacific Ocean - CV88 | ecosystem: Environmental > Aquatic > Marine > Hydrothermal vents | place: Pacific Ocean: East Pacific Rise... | reverse complement strand
CACAGTATGCACCTTGACAAGAATTTAATCCTCCAAACCTACCGGGAATCCCTCTCCAACTTTCTTGCTTCCGAATACACCGTTAAGATGATTTTCTCACATCAGGAGTGCCCGGAAGAGTAATACAAGGAAAAACAGATTTATCAATCATCTCAGCGTAGAACTGTTGAAACAGATCGGAAAAATTTTATCTAGAGTACCACACTATATTTTTTCAATGAGATGCAGAATTTTGGATTTGTAGCATCTGTTCTCATTAGGAATTTATATAAGTTTATTTCAAAACAATATACAATCCTCATTTGAGCTTCTTTTCGCTATTTAAGAAAGTCCACAATATAAATTCATTAGATTTTAAATCATTTTCAGTAATATTGAATCCAATACCTCTTTTCAATCCAATTGAAAGAAAGGTGCATAAATGAAACTGGTAAAATAATGTATTATAAGATTGATATAAAACCGAAAACCGATAAAACACCTCCCTATTTCACAGGCTCTATGCTGCGTGGCGCTTTTGGACATGCGCTGAAACGTGTAACGTGCATCAACCCCTCCTATCGGTGTGAAGGCTGTTTTGCAACGGAGAAATGTCTCTATTATGATTTTTACGAAAAGCAGAACATACAGCACAAATACCGGTTTGACATCGAGTTGAACCAAAAGAACTTCGATTTCTCCCTCTATCTGTTTGCAGAGAGCTGTCATGCGCTGCCCTATGTTCTCAGCAGTCTGGAGATGGCACTGACCCAAAATGGGCTGGGCAGAGAGAGGATGACATTTGAAGATCTGCAAATGGAAGTCAACGGTGTTACGGTGTACCGTGATCACGGGTTTTCCCATCAGATAGATATCGTACCCTGCAAAATTCATGTCGATGGTCATACCTCGGATATAAAGATCAAATTTCTCACCCCGCTTCGTATCAAAAAAGGCAATAAGTTAAAGTATGATGATATCACTATCGAACATATCCTCCGTTCCATTTATCAGCGGAAGCAACAGATATTTGAAAATGAAGAGGTATATAGCCTGGATTACGAACCAACATATATTACTTCCGTGAAAACATTTGAATACAAGCCTCTTTACCGAAAAAGCGACCGTCAGGGCAAAAAGATGGTAATGGACGGCGTAATCGGTGAGATGGCAGTTTTGGGACTCGACAGAAAAAGCTACGAACTGCTGAAGATCGGTGAGATCATCGGTGTAGGAAAACAGACGGTTTTTGGTATGGGAAAGATAAAAGTGGAGGAGATAGACAGGAAATGACGAAGAGAAAGTGTACAATTGTAAATATTGAAATGGAGAGTGAAGATGAGTAAATATCTATACGGTGCAAGTGTGCAGGGGATTCAGGGATTTATTTTTCAGACCAATAAATTGCAGGAGATTGTGGGGGCGAGTGATTTGGTTGAATGGTTTTGTTCTGAGGGATTTTTGGCAAGATTTTCTAAGGATTTTGAAGTTCAAATGATTAAAAAAGATATCGTTCGTAATGCAGGTGGAAATATTAGAATAGTTTTTTCAGATCAAGCAGAACTAAAAAAAATGGTGAAAAACTTTCCTAAATACATTATGGAAAAAGCTTATGGTATTACACTTTCACAAGCTGTGGTAGAGTTTGAAAATGGAGAGTATCTTAAGAAAAAAGATGAATTAGAGTTTCAATTAACCAAAGCTAGAAATCAAGCAGCTATTCCTTTAGATGCAAGATTTTCTTTAATGAAACAGACTCCTAGGACAGGTAAACCTGCTTTTAAATTTAAAAGTAAAGAGTATTTTGACAAAGGAAATTGGCAAAAAAAAGACAATAAAGAAGAGGCAAGAGTGAATATTTTGTTAGGAAAGTTAGATTTACAAGATATTGTTGCAAAGTTTCCTCTTGAAATGGATGTTATTGCTAATGAGAACAATAAAATAGCCATTATTCATGCTGATGGAAACAAGATGGGGCTGATGCTTCAACAGATGAATAAAGATTTAAAAGGTAAGAGTGATGAGGATATACAAAAGGTTTTTAAAACTTTCTCTACAGCCATAACCAACTCTACCAATGATGCTGTTAAAAAAGCTTTTGAAGATACTTTTACTCAAGAAGATAAAACGATTCAATTTAGACCCATTGTGATTGGTGGAGATGATGTAACGGTGATTTGTGATGCAGATAAAGCATTAGATTTTACACAAGCCTATTTAAAAGCATTTGAGAGTAACACGAAAAAGAACTTTAAAGAGGCTGAGCTGAGTCAGTATGCTGAGAAGTTAACAGCCTGTGCAGGGATTGCTTTTTGTAACAAAAAGTTCCCTTTTCACTATGCTTATGATTTGGCTGAACATCTTTGTAGCTATGCCAAAGAGGAGTCAAACAGAGAGGCTTCCTGTTTAGTTTCTCACAATATCCAAAGCTCCTATGTGGAAGATTATAGAACCTATATTGAACAAGAGTTAACGACGAGAGAAGGGATTAAACTACTGTTTTCTCCCTACTATACTGAGAAAGAACCAAAGATAGATACACTTATTGAACTTCATAACCTATTTAGTGACCCTGACATTCCATTAGGAAAATATAGAGAGTGGTTGAGTGAACTACATAAAAGCCAAGAGTATGCAGAACTATTTTTAGAGCGTGTAGATGCCTTGATGAGAGCAAAAGTAGATAAAAATAAGTATGAAAAATTAAATACTACGCTAAAAGAGTTAAATAGTGAGTTAAAACTTAATACTCTTATTGTAGATAACAAAACCCCCATGCAAGACATACTACAACTTAAATCAGTAATAGGGAGAAAATAGTCATGAAAATAGCAATAGTGTTTTTTACCTACTGGCATTGTGGAAGTGGTAGCAGTGGAGGAAGTAGAGTTGATGCCTTGGTGGCACGAGATAAGAGTGGTTTGCCCTATATTCCTGCTAAAACATTAAAAGGGCATATACGAGAGATGGCAGAGAGTTTGGGGGATTGTACTTTTGTCAACGAGTGTTTTGGTGGAAGTTCAAATGATGGTACAGATGGAAAAGAAAAAGATGTCTGTTATGATGAAAAATATAGAGGAAAAGAGGGAAAATGCTACTTCTCTAATGCCATTATAGAAGAGCATATAGATAAAGCATTAAGCTCTTATCTCTTTACAACCATTAGTTCTACTAAAATAGATGAGAAAGGTTTAGCTGTTGATGGCTCTTTACGAGAGATAGAAGCCGTTGTACCTCTAAAACTCTATGCTACCATTGCGTTTGATGAGGGTATAAAAGAGGAGTATAAAGAGATGATAAAAAAAGCATTTAGACAGGTTAAAAGAATTGGCTTAAATCGTACACGAGGTTTAGGACGATGCGAGATAACGCTGGTGGGAGAGAGTCATGACTAAACTAAATTTTATCTGTGAATTTAAAAGTGACATAGTACTGCATAGTTCTTCTAATACAGAGGGGAAAGTAGATATATTTGACTACATAGCAGGGTCAAACTTTTTAGGTATGCTTGCACGAAAATATACCGATTTTAAAACAGATGCTTTTGATATATTTCATAGTGGGGCTGTTCGTTTTGGAGATGGGCATATCATGCATCGTGACAAAGAGACTTTTCATGCACCTTTTGCTTGGTTTGCTCCTAAAGGTGTCTCTTTAAAAGATGCTTTAGAGAAAAAAGAGTTATACAATGAACATTTTTTGACCAAAGAGCAATATGATGCTTTTATAGAAGAGGGGAAACAGCTGAAACAACAACGAGCAGGGTTTATAACTGCCAATGGAGAGTTGGTTAAAGTTGAACATAACTACCGACAAAAATCTGCTTATGATAAATATAATCGTCGTTCAAAAGATAGTACGATGTTTGGTTATTACTCTTTACCAAAAGGGACGAAATGGGCTTTTTGTGTAGAGATGGATGATGATAGCTATAAAGATAAAATCATAGAGATTTTAGAGTCTAGTAAGAGACTTGGAAAATCACGAAGTGCAGAGTATGGAAGAGTGAAGATAAGTTTTGTAGATAAATCAAATACTCAAACCATACCACACGTATTAAAACCAATAAAGATAGAGGATAAACACTATATTTTTCTTTACGCTAAAAGTCGTTTAGGCTTGACCAATAAGGGAATGAATAGTTATCAGTTTGATTTGGCATCACTTGGATTAGCTGACTCTTCTAAGATAGCATGGCGTAAATCACACATTAGAATTTCACGTTATACCCCTTATGTGGCTATTCGAGATAACCGTGACCCTGAACGCTTGGTGATAGACAAAGGAAGTGTTATCGCAATTAAAGTGAGTGAAGATTTTGATGTAGAAGCGTATAGTCAAAGAGTAGAGAGAGGATTAGGTCTCTATTTGAGTGAAGGGCATGGTAAAGTAGTGGTGAACCCTCATTTTTTAGCTACCAAAAACCCTGAATTTACTCAGCTTGAAAGTGGTTACAAAGAAGATAGTAACGGCTTGAAAGAAGGAGCTATTAGTGTATGGTTAAAAGCTCAACAGAAACAAGAAGAGCAAAACTATAAGCTTTTAAAAGAGGTAAAAGAGTTTATTTCAAATCATAATGTCAAATATAAAAAATCCCAATGGGGACAGATTCGCTCATTGTGTAGTGCCTTTGTTGATAGCAATAACCTTTATGAAGCACTCTTTAGTGAAGAGATGGTGCATAATCATCAAAGAGGCTTTTTATTGCATGGTCAAGCCAAAGATAAATGGGATAGTAGATTAATTGATGCATTAAAAGAGAGATATAGTGAAGATAACTATCATGCCTTTATAAAACTACTCTCTATCTATGCACCAAAGGAAGATGATAAAAAAGGAGCAGAAAATGAGTAAACGATATAACTACCGTTTTGTAGCACAGATTGTGTTAGAGGCTACCACACCACTTAAAACTGCCAGTGGAAAGAGTGACTTTTTTGTTGACGCTCCTGTGTTAAAAGATTGGAATGGATTGCCTATGATTTTGGGAACTTCTATTGCAGGGGTGCTTAGAAAATCGTTTAAAGAAGAGAATAAAGAGTTAGAAGATGAGATTTTTGGAAAAGAGAGTGGTTCTAGACTTTTGGTCTCTAATGCTCATTTGTTAGATGAAAATCAAAAACTTCATCATACACTAGGCATTAAAGATAAGAGTAAATTTTTAGATAAATATAACAACCTACCCATAAGAGAACATACAGCCATTACCCACAAAGGTGTAGCCAAAGAGCATAGTAAATTTGATGAAGAGGTGGTATTTGTAGGAAGCCGCTTTAAGTTTGAATTGGAGTTTTTAGGAGACAAAGAGGAAGATGAAGCGATTTGGCAAAAGATTTTAGAGCTATTGAACTCGCCACTCTTTAGACTTGGAGGAGGAAGTACCAAAGGGTTTGGAGAGATGAAAGTAGTCTCTTGTTTAGAGAGTAGTTATATGATTGGTAAAGATTATCAAGATAAACCAAGTAATTTAAATATAAGTGTTGGAGAAGATAGAAAATTATCAAACAGTGACCAAGTTTGTCTCTATAAAATAAACATAAAATCAGATAGCTTCTTTAGTTTTGGAGCAGGGTTTGGAGATGATGAGGTTGATGATATCGCTGTCACCGAAGAGATTGTTAAATGGAAAGATGACAAAGGGGCATTTAGCCAAAAACAGATACTCCTTCCTGCTTCATCACTTAAAGGTGCTTTATCCCATAGGGTGGCTTTTCATTACAATAAGCTAAAAGGGAATTTTATAGAGACGATTACTAAGCCTATTGAAGCGTATATTGGTGAAAATAATCCAGCTGTCGCAACTATTTTTGGAGCTTCTAAAAGTCATAAGCATGAGGGAAAAGGAAAAGCACTTTTCTCTGATATGTTTCAAGAGTTTAAAGAGGATGAAGTGAAGATTTTTGACCATGTAAAGATAGACCGTTTTACAGGTGGAGCGATAGATTCTGCTCTCTATAATGAAAAAGTGATAGCCAAAAGAGATAATTGGAATATAGAGATAATCTTGGCTAAAGAGATAGATAATAAGGATATAAGAGAAGCTTTTAAATTAACATTAGATGATTTATGTAATGGATTACTTCCTTTAGGTGGAAAAGTCAATCGTGGTCATGGAGTTTTTGAAGGAAGTTGGACAAAGGAGGGGTGTGAAAATGTTGAAGAGTAGAGAAGACTTAAAAGAGTTTTATAACGGTTTAAATGATGCATATGAGGGATATGTTCAGATGTCAGATGCTCGAATAACATCTCATCACCTTTTTAAAACCCCTCAAACTTTACCAAAATGGGAAGCGTTACATAATGAGGTGAATTATATTTTGGAGATGGCTCTTTTTAATCCAGTTAGCAAACAATCTATCTTAATAAGACAACAAAATAGCAAGTGGTTGGTAATAGATAAAAAACTAGAGGATAATGAACCAACAGAGTCATTTTTTACACTGACTGAAGATACTCCAAAGATGAAGATAGCTCAAATTTGGGAAGAAGAGAAAAATGAGTTTTGTTTAGATATGGGAGTATTGGAGCCAAAATATCTTTTGTTTGCAGGGTTTGAAAATGCATAAGATAGATGAATTGAATGCCTATGAAAAAGAGGAGTTGTTTAAAGAGCTCAAAATCGGCTGGACATATAACTCAAATGCCATAGAGGGTAACACCCTAAAACTGGGTGATACGGCTTTGGTCATAGAACATGGGTTAACGGTTAAGGGAAAACCGCTTAAAGAGCATAATGAAGTGATAGGACATGCGAGGGCGATTGACCTTGTCTATGAGTATATAGAAGCTGATGATTTTACTCCCGATATGCTTTTTGTACTTCATAAAGCGATTATGACAGAAATCATTATAGATACAGAAGCGCCTATGGGAGCCTATAAGGTAGTAGAGAATGGTAGATATGTGAGGATAGAGGGAAGGGCTACCTATATACCCTATCCGCATCCAAACAGCATCAATCATCTTATGGATTTATGGTTTGAGAAGTTTGGAGATATATCTACACCATTAGAGAGCTTTGAAGCGTGTGTGGAGAGATATACCCAAATGCATTTAGCCTTTGCCTCGATACACCCATTTTTTGATGGTAACGGACGATTGGCACGCCTGATAGCCAATATTCCACTACTTAAAAATGGCTACTTGCCTCTTATCGTAAGCAGTGAAGAGAGACAAGCGTATATAGAACTGCTTTCAGAGTATAACCTCAAAGCTAAACCATTAGACAAGAATACAACCAACCTCATAGAAGAGAATAAAGAGTACAGCAGGCTCTATCAATTTTTTTACGACCAATACAAATATTCAGAAGAGTTGTTAGATGAGATCATAAGGAGCAAAAGATGATAACAGCACCGTTTAATTTTGTACCGCTGAGTGAAAAGGTATTTTTTCCGGATTGGGCGGAAAATGTCAGCCACGATATCCCTTTTGAAGATGGAGAGAGCGGGGTGATTGATATTACCATTACGGCAAAGAGTCCTATGTTTATAAGAGACCATGAGAACCATGAACAGTTTTGTCAGTATAAAGGGGAGTATTATATCCCTGCTACAAGTGTTAAGGGTATGGTGAGGAATGTTTTGGAGATTATGAGTTTTTCTAAGATGAGCCAGTTTGATGATGATACTTATGCTGTGAGGGATTTGTCTAAAGCTGATAATTTCTATATGAAACAGATGAATTTAATTGATGAGCCTTTTACTCATTGTGGATGGTTGAAGAGAGTAGAGGGTGAATATTTTATAGAAGATTGTGGATTGCCGCAACGTATTAGCCATAGAGAGATAGATAAAGCAACAGGAAAAAGATTTGCAGAGAATTTTGAGCATGATGGTTTTGAGAAAACATCAGAGTATAAATATAATATCTTAGGTCAAACACATCAAAAAATAAAAGTTGGAGAGGTTTATAGTTCCAAGACAAATGCCAAGTATGACAAAAGAAAATTTTGCAAATATGATAAAAATGGTAAAGAAGCCACCCTTGTTGTAACAGGACAACCTACCAAAAGACAAAATACAGGGAAAATGGGAGACGGTAAAGGGTATGAATTTATATTTTTAGATCCCAAAGAGGATTTAAAGGTATCAAAAAAAGTATATGAGAATTTCTTATTTGCCTATTTTGATGGACGAGAAACACAACCAAAAGAGTCACCCGATTGGAAGTACTGGAAAGAGAAGCTCTATCATGGAGAAAAAGTACCTGTGTTTTTTCAAAAAAATGGCAAACAGATACTTCACTTTGGACTCTCTTATCTGTATAAATTACCCTATAAACATAGTGTAAAAGATGGCATTAAAGAGGTTCATTTTGATAATAGATTAGATTTGGTTCAGACTCTTTTTGGATATATAGATAAAAAAAAGGCTCTTAAGGGTAGAGTTCAGTTTTCTCATTTCAAAGCTATCTCAAACATTAGAGAGCTAAATCCTAGAACAGAGATATTAGGAACACCAAGGGCAAGTTATTATCCTATATATGTACGGCAATATAATACAGACTTTAAAACATTCATGGATGGTAGTTTTGATATAGCGGGTTGGAAACGATACCCAATACATAGAGGAAATAATACGACACAAACAGAAGATACCGGTAATGAAAATGTAGGAACTACATTTAAACCATTGCAACATGGAGTCGTTTTCAAAGGAAAGTTAAGGTACCACAACCTTAAAAAAACAGAATTAGGGGCCATCTTATCGGCTTTGACATTTCATAATACTCCAAATACATATCATCATATCGGTATGGCAAAACCTTTAGGATATGGAAAAATAGAAATTAAATTAGCGGGTTTAAAAGATATAAAAAAATATCTTAAAGATTTTGAATTGGAAATTAGTCAGCAAATTATAGATTGGCGAGACTCACAACAACTCAAAGAATTACTAACCATGGCAACAGAACAAAACAATAGGGGTAATTCAGCATTAAAGTATATGTCTCTTACAAATTTTGCCGATAGTAAAAGTAAAGATAAAGATTACCTTCGTTTTTATAGTGAACTGAACAATATTACTCCTATTCAATTAGAAACACTACTCTCTTCCGATGAAATAGAAAATTTAGACAAGAGCTACAAAATCTTCAAAGAGAAAGAAAAGGAATTCAAGATAAGAGAAAAAGCTCAAAAAGAGTATGCAGATATGCTTCAGTTAATTATAAATACCAATAATATAGCTCAAATAGATGCTTTTTTAGAAAAGTATCCAAACTCTCCTGATATAGACAAAGTGAAGAGACTCAAAAAAAATATCGAAATAGCTATAGAACAGAAAAAACAAGAAGAGAAGAATAATAAATCTATAGAAGAATGGGATAGGATTACTTCAAATAAAAAATATCTTACGAAAAAGCGAATAGAACAGTTTATGAATGACTATCCCCTCTCATCAAAAATTACAGAGGCCAAAGAGGAGTTGGCAAAATTAACAACTTCAAAGCAAAAACCAATCAATCAAACTTTAGATCTTGGCAATGTTAAGGATGGTAAAGATATAGAAAGAGCTATTAAGCATATATCAAATCCGACAGATGAAGATAAGCAGAAATTAGAAGAAGTCGCAAGAGCTGTCTATCCAAATTTAAATGCGAAAAAGAAAAAGCAATTTGCTAAAATTAAACTGATACGACGGTGGTTGGGAGATGATATATTGAACAAAATATTGATTGATTAGAGACATATTCTTTTTAAATAGACACATTCTGACTTATAAAGGTTGTATACTCTGACTAAATTTACACAAAGGCTATATATGACAATGTCAGAGATGATTATTTGGTTTACACAGCACTATTCACATATGAAAGTTGAGATGCAACAGTGTTTTCATAGTAGTAGTGTAGATGAAAGTAACCCCTACCACATAGAAGACGACTGCTGGTCACATACGATGATGGTATGTAAGATGGCGGAGATCAATACCGATGACAAAGCGATCATGGCGGCGGCGCTGCTGCATGATATCGGTAAGCCTCTCTCCCTCAGAGTCAACCCAAAAAACAACCATGTGCAGTTTTTTGGGCATGAGGAGGAGTCTGCAAAGATGGCAAAGCCTATTTTGGCCAAGATGGTAGAGGGTGGCATACTCGATGCGGTAGAGGCCAAAGAGGCTTTGGAGCTTGTGGCGTTGCACGGTTTTTTTTACAGCTGTCACAATATAGACGAGGCGTATCGTATGTTTGCGGAGAGAAGAGATTTTTTTCTCAAACTTTCCATATTGGTGGAGTGTGACCATCTTGGCAGGTTCTGCCTTGACCATATCGATGGAAAATTTGCATCGATCAAAGAGATGATGCAAACACTCTCCCAAAGGCTAAATGTATGAAACAGATGTTTTTACTCTTTTCCCACACGTTGACCCCCGCACAGGAAGCAGATGCCAAATGTACTTTGGGGGTGGAATCTTTTGTTGTTCTGTCCGAAGAGCTGCAAACTTTATGGTCGAACATTCCTCCCCATTTAACGGAACTGACCGAGTATCTTGAGCCGCTAAAGGTATATCTCCATCAAGAGGCAAAAGAGGGAGACATGGTGTTGATACAAGGAGATTTTGGCGGATGTTATGCTATGGTAAACTTTGTAAAGTCTTTAAACTTGACTGCTGTGCATTCGACGACTACGAGAAATGTGAAAGAAAAGATAGTAGAGGGTAAAGTGGTGAAGACTTCGGTTTTCGAGCATGTGCTATTTAGAGAGTATTAGGAGGAAGAGATGAATTTGGCACAGAAACGGCTTGCATCATATTTTCATGAGGCACATAAGCATATTGACCTCATAAATGAGTCGACGGAAGTGTTTAAACACAAATTGCCTATTGACTCGTATGAGAGTCTGAATCAACTGGAGAGATTTGCGCTTAATGCGTTGATCTTCCGGTTTTCAAAACTTCAAGATCTTGTGGGTGTCAAGATATTTAGAAGCTATTTGGATTTTAGCGGGTTTGATGTTGTTGAAAAAAGTTTTTTTGATATACTTAAAGAGATAGAAAAAGAGGGTGTTGTTGATATAGATACCTGGAGTGAACTTAGAGAACTACGTAACAAAATAGCACATGAGTACCCTGAAGAGATCGATGAAATGATTGAAAGTATTAACTTATTTATTGCAAGAAGTGACCGTCTTGTAAGTATAGCCAGACGACTGGAGGAGAAGTTCAATGCGGTTAAAGCAGGAAGAGATTCGTCACATTAAAGAGGTGATAGCCGATATTTTTCCGGGAGCGAAAGTTTATCTGTTTGGCAGCAGACTTGATGAACAGAAAAAAGGTGGAGATATTGACCTGTTTATCATTGCACAACAGCCCTCTTTTGAACAGAAAATCAAAGCACTCAGTCGCCTCAAAACCCGTCTACACAAACCGGTAGATATTGTGTTGCACAAAGATTTTGACAGAGAAATAGAACAGGAAGCATTGAAGGGGGTGTTGTTGTGAGTGAGAGAAAAGCGGTGGTTACGATTTTGGGAACAATTGGTGGTAAATGTGATGTAAATAATCCTAAAAAAGGTATTTATAATGAATTTACAAAAAAAGCGTTATACAAGTCACAAGTTAAGGAAATCATAGAGAGTGAAAATATTAATACTTTACCTATTTTGATAAAAAATTTTCATGACCATGATATTATTTCTCTTCATACATCTTGTGCAAAAGATATACAAGAGAAGGTATTGAAAAATCAAAATATATCTTACACATTTAACTCTCTATGGCAGATAGAAGATGACTTGGAATTTGATCAGGTTTTTAAAAAAATTGATGCTATTATTAATTACTATGATACAGTGATTATAGATGTAAGTCATGGGTTTAGGCATTTGCCTATTTTAATGATTGTCAATACAATTATGCATAATATTGAGTCAATTGATAAGATTGAAAAGATTTTATTTGCCAGAGAAATAAAGAAATTTGAAGAGTATGAATTTATTGACTTAAAAAGATATCTTGATTTAGCAAACATTTCATATGCTTTGACTACATTTGATCGAAACTACACAGTAGCAAATAATGTTAAAGTAAGTGATAATAATTTTAGTGAATTGTTAAATGATTTATCTAGTTTTTCAAAACATATTTTAGCAAACTCTATTGATGAGTTATTGAAGGATACAAATAAGCAAAAAGCTGTTACAACAAAACTGATTAATAAAATTACTCAAATTTTACAAGCAGATAATGAAGTTTTCAAAAGTCTTTATAGACTTTTAAAGAAAACTTTAAAACATATTGAATTTATAGATCATTTAAAAGAAAAGCAGGGATACCAGCGACTTTACTATCTTTCTGAAAATATGTTTAAAAAGGGCTATTTGCTTAATTCTATTACACTTTTAAGTGAAGCCATAGGAATGTACTGTAAAGAAGAGTTGTCACAATTAGATTATAAACTAAAAGAGAAGATAGAAGAGTTTGAACAAAAAGCAATAACAGAAAAAAATAATGCACGAATATATTTTAAATTATATGAGCTTTACAATCAATCCAAGGCTATATATAGTATTAAAAATTATCAAGGGTATTTTTTATCAGTCAATGAAAAACAAAGATTTAATAATCCAGATACAAAAGAAAAAATAGAAACGTGGAATAGAGAAGTAAAACCTTTTACTCAAGAGATTAAAAAGAAGTTGACATCAGATAAAAATATAGTCAATCTCATAAGAGAGATAGACAATATTCGAAATAACTTAGCACATGCAAACAGTTCTAAAAGACTTAAAGATGTCGAAGAAGATATAGAAAAAGTTTTAAAAGATTTTAATAGTTTTTGTATAGGAAAATAGATATTGATTTAAGGAGAAAAAAGAATGGCAATAGATAAAAAAACCACAGCCCTTTTCAAACTCATGGAGCGTTTTCTTATTCAGAAAGAGATCAGCAATGATGACCCTTGCCTACTTGATGAGTTTGACTGTTCATCTAAAACACTAGAGCGTTATTTAAATGAGATTGAGTTGCTTTATAATCATATAATCACCATTAAACAAAGCCGAAAAAAGGTCTGGAAGTTGGTGAGTGTTTCCGATATTTTTCAAGAGTTTATCAATAATAGTGAAGAGATTGGAGAACTGTTTTTATTGGCACAAGAGTTTGATCCTGAAATATTTAAAGATTTAGAAAAAGGAACATTGTCTAAAATAGCAAAAAATGATGAAAGTCTGTTTTTATTTCGTAATACAATTATGGAAGAGATACAAAGCGACAAAGTAAAGCAGATATTTAGAAATCTAAAATCAGCCATCAAACATCATGAATATAGAGATATCATTTTTAAAACATCACAAAAAGATCTAAAAGATATTAAATGTATCAAACTTGTATTTATAGACAATAACTGGTATTTATCTTATGTTGATCAAAACGGGGAATTAAGATTTGCACGATTGAGTTTTATTGATGAGGTGAGATATTCATCTAAGAATAGTTTCCAAACCAAAGATATACAAAAATACCTTGAATTTTTAACCCATGTCCAAAACGCCATGACCCTCTACGGCGTAGCACCACAAACCGCCACCATCAAAGCCACGCCATCGATTGCCAAATATTTCGATGACGGGATGAAAAAATTCCTCTCTTCCCAAACCTTTGTCAAAAAAGAAGAGGATGGTTCCGTCATTTTTACGGTAGAGTACACAC
>Ga0256828_1001680_pt1 | contig 13631 bp, 15 predicted proteins | sample CV88metaG_FD_185993 | JGI IMG/M metagenome (GOLD analysis project Ga0256828, IMG submission 185993) | Hydrothermal vent microbial communities from East Pacific Rise, Pacific Ocean - CV88 | ecosystem: Environmental > Aquatic > Marine > Hydrothermal vents | place: Pacific Ocean: East Pacific Rise... | reverse complement strand
CTATCATATCAGCCCCAGCTTTTGCGTGAACGATTGCTTGTTGCCCTGAGATCTCTAAAGTAGCATCATTGTTTACTGTTTCATTTTTTTCATCAATGATTCCACAATGTCCATGATCTGTATACTCACAAAAACATAAATCTGTTACTACAAACATATCTGGATGTGCCGCTTTGATAGCACGAATTGCAGAGGCAATAATCCCATGATCACAAAGTGCATCACTTCCTATAGAATCTTTTACGTCAGGAATACCAAAAAGGATAATAGAGTAGAGTCCAAGCTTTTTCAGTTCATCACACTCTTTTATAGCCTCATCGATACTCATCTGGTATACACCAGGCATAGAAGAAACTTCTGTTTTAATCCCTTCGCCACTTCGTATAAAAAGTGGGTAGATAAAATCATCAGTTGTAACTTGAGTTTCACGCACTAATGCACGAAGATGTTTATTTAAGCGAGTTCTACGAAATCTTTGGAACATTATTAAACCTTTTCTTTACACGTTTTTGATATAATCAATTTTTAAAAAAATATTTTACCCTTTTAAAGATTAAACTAATGAATATAACTATCTCAGATGTTGCAAATTTACCTTCACGTTTTGGCACTTTTAAGGTCAAAGCATTTAAAGAGGGTGCAAAAGAGCATCTTGTCATCTACAAAGAAAACCTTGATGAAACACCTATAGTAAGAGTACACTCTGAATGCCTTACTGGTGATGCTATTGGAAGTTTAAAATGTGATTGTCGTGACCAACTAGAGTTTGCTCTCAAACTTGCAGAGGAGACTAACGGTATGGTTATCTACCTTCGTCAAGAGGGAAGAAACATTGGACTTTTAAATAAAATCAATGCATATGCACTTCAAGATAAGGGTGCAAACACAGTTGAAGCGAACCATCAACTAGGCTTTCGTGCAGATGAGAGAACATATGAAGTAGTAACATATATACTTCACCACTTTAATATCCACAAAATTAAATTACTCACAAATAATCCAGACAAGATTAATTCTATAGATGATATTGAGATAGTTGAGCGTGTCCCTATCATCATTGAATCAAACAAATACAATGAAGATTATCTTAATGTAAAACGCGACGAGATGGGACATCTATTTGAGTAGCTTTACTCTTTAGATGTAAACCAACTGTTTTTATTATAAAGTTTTTCTACATCTTTTAGTACTTTTCGAGGTACTTGTATCTGTGCAGTTGCATAGACTAAACCTGTTTTCTTCTCTATGATTCTCGAATTTATCACCATCTCATACTTGTAGTTTGTAAAAGTTGAAACTAAAATATACTCTGCTTTTATCTCTTTTATTCCCAAAGTATCCATAGTTTTGGTATCAACAATATGAAAACCCGCTTGTGCCATCTCATAGATAAGATTTTCATCTATTCGCTGTGTTATTGGAAGTGTTGTTTTTCTATCGCTGCTCTCAACCGTCGGCATTATTATAATGCTTTTCTCTTTTAAGAGTGTGCTATTCTTAGATGCTGCATACTGTTTTGCAAGGGATGTTGTGATCTTATTTATGTAGGATGCTGCATTGTCTCGGTATAAAGATTCATACTCATATCCAAGAACTTCAGATGATACAAAACTAAGCAGAAAACAAAATAAAGTAAAGTTTTTTAATAGTGCCATTCAATCTCTTTTGAAAAATTATTGTATTATTTCAGTATTATACTATACAATTTAAATAAACAAGGCTAGTGAAGTGCCCATAGATATACATAACGATGACCTCAAAACTGCTCTTAATAAACTCAAAGCCAGAGAAGAAACATTAATACAACTCGAATCTATCTCAAAACTTGGGAGTTGGGAGTTAGACCTACTTACTGGTGAAGCAATATGGTCTCAACAAAGTTATCGCATATATGGAGAAAATGAGAATGTTAAACCAAGTTTAGAGCTCTTTTTCTCACACCTTATACCTGAAGATGTAGAGAGAATAAAACATAGAATAGAGCAAGTTCTTGCCACAACAGAGGTGATTTCAGATAAGTGTAAAATCATACGTAATGGATCAGAACTAAGAGAATTATATATCAGTGCACAGACAGTTTTTGATAAAAACAACAAACCTGTGAAAATTATTGGAACAACTCAAGATATTACAGAACAAGTTGAATTAAAACGCCATTCAAAAGAGCTCTCTAATGTTATTGAAAACTCATCCAATGAAATTTATATTATTGATGTTCAAGATTTTCATTATCTCTATGTAAACCAAGGTTCTTGTGATGCTCTTGGTTATACAAAAGATGAATTTACACAAATGGATATATATGATATAAATCCTGAACTCACACAAGAAAAAGCGGAGTTACTCCGTAGTTCAATAATGCAAAAAAGAAAAACTCTCCATCGTACATTGCACAAAAGAAAAGATGGTTCAACATATCATGTTCAATCTTTTATACACCCTATTCGCTATCACAATCAAGATGCATTTGTTATTTTTGACATAGATATATCTAAACAGATTGAAGATGAGATTCGATTACACGAACAATCTCAACTCCTTAACTACCAAGCGAATCATGATAGCTTAACAAAACTCCCAAATCGTTCTCTTTTTCAAGATAGACTCGAACAAAGTATAGCGAGTTCAAAAAGAAATAAAGAAAAATTTGCTCTTTTATTTATTGATCTTGACCAATTTAAAAAGATTAACGACTCACTTGGACATCATATAGGAGATGAAGTACTCATTGAATCTGCAGTAAGACTCTCTAAAACTATTCGTAATGAAGATACTCTAGCTCGTCTTGGTGGTGATGAATTTACTATTATTCTTAAAAATATCTCTAACCCTAAAGATGCTGCTGTCGTTGCACAAAAGATTATAGATCAAATAAAACTTCCTATAGTGGTAGGGACACATCACCTTTATGTCTCCTCAAGTATTGGGATAAGTATCTATCCTGATGATAGTGAAGGGAAAGATAACTTGCTTAAATTTGCTGATACGGCAATGTATAAGGCAAAAGAGGAGGGACGAGATAATTATCAATTTTATTCCTCAGAGATGACAGCCTTTGCTTTTGAGAGAGTTGTAATGGAGAATAGCTTACGGGTTGCTATCAAAGAGAAAGAATTTATTGTTTACTTTCAACCTCAATATGCCACTTCTACAGATAAGATTATAGGGATGGAAGCACTTGTACGTTGGCAACATCCCCATTTAGGTCTCGTTCCTCCGGGGAAATTTATCCCTATAGCAGAGGAAAATGGTCTTATAGTCCAAATAGACACTATCGTAATGGAAAAAGCGATGGAACAGTTTGCTCTTTGGTATAAAAAGGGATTAAATCCTGGTATTTTAGCACTCAACCTGAGTATGAAACAGCTTAATGAAAAAGATTTCCTTCATAAACTCATCACGACAATGAACTCCTTAGATTTCAACCCCTTATGGCTAGAACTAGAAGTAACAGAGGGACAAGTGATGAATAACCCTGACCTCTCTATACAAAAACTCCATACCATTACAGAGTTAGGGATTGAGATTGCCATAGATGACTTTGGAACGGGTTATTCTTCTCTTTCTTATTTAAAAAAGCTTCCTTTAGATAAACTCAAAATTGACCAATCATTCATAAGAGATATTCCAGATGATGAAGATGATATGGCCATAACAAAAGCAATCATTGCCTTAGGGAAAAGTTTAAACTTAAAACTTATTGCTGAGGGTGTGGAAACACAGGCTCAAAAAGAGTTTCTCATGCAAAATGGCTGTGAACAGATACAGGGATATCTCTACTCGAGACCTATCCCTGCTGAAGATATTGAAAAAATGTTAGAGATTAATGAAACTTAGAATCTTTAAGTGCTGAGATTCTTCGTGTTGCAGATTCTGATGCTTTTAAAAGTTCATCAGTACTTTTTTGTAACTCTGTAAAATAGAGTTTTGCCTTATCTAAAGTAAGAGAATCCACTTTATCACGCTTTAAAATTTTTGCTAAAAAGCCTGTTTTTTTCTCCTCTTTGAAAAAAATATTATAAATATTGTGATATTCTTTATGCCAATTTTCATGATGCTTATCTAAGCGTTCAAAAAGTTGTGCCCCTAAAATATCTTTCATCTCTTTTTCATGAGAATAAAACCATACACCACATTCACATTCCATTTTACCAAGAGGAGTAGGGTTTTGCACCTCATTTCCTTTTAGGACTGAACTAATTTTATGCATCTCTTCTAAATGTACTTTTTTCGCATGTTCAATGGCACCAAGCATCTCTTTTTTGTTCATTTTCATTCCTATTCTAAAATGTTACTAACATTATTACATATATTTAACAAATAAAGTATATAATGTCTTTAATGTTTTTCAAAGAAATTTATTTTATAGCAGGAAATTAATCCATGAGACCACAACCAGTTAATCAGGAAATTAAACTTAACAACAAAAGATACATAGTTTCCAAAACAGATTCTAAGGGAATTATAGAATACGGTAATGATTACTTCGTCGAGATCTCTGGATACAGCGAAGCGGAACTTATAGGGCAGGCTCATAACATTGTAAGACACCCAGATATGCCAAAGGTTGTCTTTAAAATGATGTGGGATCGCATCAAAAAAGCTCAAAATATTATGGCTGTTGTTAAAAATATGGCTAAAGATGGAAGTTACTACTGGGTCGTAACAGAATTTGAACCAAAAGTTGATCCTATAAGCAACGAGATCATCTCACACACAGCATTTAGAAAAGCGGCTCCACAAAAAGCTATTGATGTTATGGAACCCATATACCAAAAACTTTTAGAGATTGAAAAAGATGGTGGTGTTGATGCAAGTGAAAAATATCTTCGTGGTTTCTTAGAAGAAAAGAGAATGAGCTACGATGATTTTATAGATGGGGTAGTAGGAAATAGGGGAATATTTAAAATATTTTTCACCGCTATGAAAAAACTCTTTTCATAAAACCCATTTTTTAGATAAAATATCTTTTACAAAAGGATATTTTATTGAACTTAAAAACTACACTTGAAAATCAAAATATAAAATTACCAGAAAACTTTTTTTACAATATTCAAAAATATAAAGAGCATCTCTTTAAATGGAATAAAGTGCATAATCTTACAGGTGCTAGAGATGAGCAAACTCTTAATGAATTTATCTACGATGCTGTTTTTCCTGTGAGCTTTCTTCCAAAAGTTCAAACACTGATGGATATAGGAACAGGAGCTGGTTTTCCAGGGATGATTTTAGCCTTAGCACTTCCAGAGACAAAAGTTACTCTTGTTGAGCCACTTGCCAAACGTGCCTCTTTTTTACAATTTATCAAGGCTGATTTAGGTCTTGATAATGTTACAGTAGTGAAAAAAAGAGTAGAACAGATGGATTCCAAGATATTTGATGTCATCACCTCACGGGCAGTTACCGACACTAAAATGCTTTTGGAACTTAGCCAAAATTTTAGAGATGAACATTCAAAACTCCTTTTTTACAAAGGGGAGAGAGTTTATGATGAAGTGGAAGATGGTGTCAAAGATATGCAACATAAAATCATTGAAACAGATAACAGACACTACTTACTTTTAGGGGAAAACTTATGATTTTAAAACTACTACTTATAGTAGGTGTTATCACCATTGTCTACATCATGTTTTTTAAAAAGAAGCCAAGTGTTACAGAACAGAAAAAGAGAAAAACTACGAACAGTGCAAAAGACTCTAAAGATATCAATGAACTTGTGAAATGTGAAAGTTGTGGAGTCTATGTAGAACTTAATGAGGCACTTCTTAGTAATGCAAAATACTACTGTTGCAGTGAATGTGCACAAAAAGGTTCCTTATGATACTTTTAGGTCATACATTTATAGAAGCAGAATCACTCTACCATGTAAGAGATATAGATGCGATTATGCACACCCCTCCATCAGCAACTATCTATCTAGAATTTAGTGAGGAAAATCTTGATATCATTGAGCATGCTAGAGCCAATGGTGTCGCGTTTGCCCTTGGTATCTCTTCTATAACAGAACTTATCTATGCCTCATCATTGGGAGCAAAATATGTTCTTCTTAGTAAATCTTTGGCAAAAATAGCCCAAGAGATTGCAGAAACATACCTTTTTGATACAAAAATACTTGTGCATATAGAAAAAGATAAAGAGATTGAGGAGATGGCTCTCTTTGGCATAGATGGTGTTATCTATCCAAATGCCATCATTAAAATAAACTCATAAAAAATGAAGACAACAGCTCTTTTTTTTCTCTGTATCCTCCTCTTTAGTGGATGTAGCTTAGAAAAAGTATCTCCTCTTCCATCGAAGAAACACACTCTAATCCTTTCAAAACCAACTCCTCAAGAGGAGTTACCACTATATAGACTTCAAGAGACAACACCTATCAAAGAAGCCCTTTATGAGGAATATAAAAAATGGTATGGTGTAAAGTACTGCTATGGGGGAATTGATAAGAATGGAGTTGATTGTTCAGCTCTTGTACAGATTATCTACTATGATGCTTTTGGGATTAAAGTTCCTCGAACAACAGCTCTCCAGGCTCAAGTGGGCTACCCTATAAAAAAATCTCTCATCCAAGAGGGAGATTTAGTACTTTTTAAAACAGGATGGAGAACAAGACACTCAGGCATCTACTTAGAACATGGCAATTTTTTACATACCTCAACAAAACATGGAGTTACCATATCTAATCTTAACAACCCTTATTGGCGAAGTAAGTATTGGCAAACGCGACGAGTTTTAGCTAGATAATTTTTCGTTTAAGATGGGGCTTGAGTGAGGTCAGAATCTCATAACTGATTGTGTCTACATATTTTGTAAGCTGTGATGCATCATTAAAAATTAACAACTCATCAAGGCTAGATACAAAAGAAGCATTGTCCATTGAGATTCTTCCCACTAAATTCACACCTTCTGGTGTTATATAAGTGTTAGAACATCCCCTCAAAAAACCAGAGCCATAACCAAAATCATAATTACTTACAAGAGCATCCTCTTGCATCATCATACTCGCTCCATACCCTATACAAGAGCCTTTTTTTACTTTTCTTGTACTTAACCTTGATGCATACAGAGCAAGTACGGCTTGCAGTTTCTTTGCTTCTGATTGAAATGGAAGTTCAAGTAATCCATAGGCAGCTATCCCTACTCTAGCCATATCTTCAGGACAATCTTGTTCACGAAATAAGGCGGCAGAGTTTGAGGAGTGAAAAGCAATCTGCGGCATATCTAACTTTTTCAGTAACTCTCCTGCCTTTAACTTTAAATACTCAAAATTCTTTTTTTGTATCTCATAAAAACCATTCTCTTCATCTGCACATCCATGGTGTGTAAAGATAGCACGAAGTTGAAGATCATTCTTTTGAATCATCACCAAAGCATCCTCTAACTCATCCATCTCTATCCCATTACGATTCATACCGGTATTTACTTTGAGTTCTATCTGTGTTGATGGGGGAAACTTTTCAATCATTTGAAGTTCATTGACTGTATAGTAAAATTTTTCTGTTGGACTCTTTGGAGTATCTGCCAAGATAAGTATATACTCAAAAAAGTCTTCTATCTGCAAGGCTTCACTCTCAAACTGAACAACAGCCCTTGTAAGTCCATACTCTTTTGCTAAACTTGCCATCTCACAAAGTCCGTGCCCATATGCATTATCTTTTAAAACAAGAGCGATTTTATCTCTACTTTTAGTTTGCTTTGCAATAATATCAAGATTATTAAAAAAATGTTGTTTATCTAAAGTTATGTAAGCCATAAAGGAATTATACAATATGAAGCGTTTAATTGGTGAATTTGAAACACAATCTTACACCCAAATTATCTTTCCTCATAAAAATACCGATTGGGAAGAATACCTCCAAGAGGCTCAAGTGTGTTTTGTCAACATCATCAATGCCATTAGAAAATTTCAAACCTGTCTTATAGTATGTGACGATATTGAAGCTGTAAAAGCACATTTTAGAGATACAAAGCATCTCCTTTTTAAAGAGTACACTACAGATGACACCTGGGCTAGAGATTGTTCTGCTATATCTTTAGAAAATGGTACTCATAGAGAACTACTTGATTTTACCTTCAATGCTTGGGGTGGGAAATTTGATGCCACAAAAGATAATGCCATGACATCTTTTTTGACGCCTGAGGCAAAAAAAATTGATTTTGTTTTAGAGGGTGGTGCAATTGAGAGTAATGGAGATGGCCTACTCCTTAGCACTTCAGCATGTATGCTTAACACCAATAGAAATCCACAATACACTAAACAAGAGGTCACTCAAAAGCTCAAAGAGTTTTTTCATCTAAAGGAAGTTCTTTATCTTCATCATGGCTATCTAGCAGGCGATGATACTGACTCACACATAGATACCCTTGCCCGTTTTATAGATAAAAAGACCATTATATATATACAATGTAAAGATAAAGAAGATGAACATTATCAAGAGCTCTCTCTTATGGAAAAAGAGCTGCAAACTCTTGCAAAAATACACAGTTTTAAACTTATAGCTCTTCCTATGTGTGACCCTATCTATTATGAAAATGAAAGACTACCTGCAACCTATGCAAACTTTTTATTTGTTAATGGTGGCGTTTTAGTTCCAACTTATGGGGTCAAACAAGATCAAGAGGCCTTAGAGATCTTTAAAAACACTTTTAATGATAAAGAGATTATCCCCCTAGATTGCTCCATCCTCATAAGGCAACATGGCTCTCTACACTGTGTAACTATGAATTTTTATTAACTCTTAAGGCCTGCAAGACTAAAATGGGTAGAGTGTAAAGGATAATTTATGGTTCTTCAAACATATACCTATAAAAAATCATGGGATAAAAAGTTAGATAACTCTCTTGATTCTCAACAAACTCTGCTTATCATTTTTGCTAGTGCAGAGTATGCCCCTTTTAGTGCTGCTTTTGATGAGATATACTCTCTCTTCCCAAATTCCCTTATCATTGGAGCATCCACAGCAGGTGAAATTCGAGGTGATGAACTACAAGAGAACTCCCTTGTTTTAAGTATTGTAAAGTTTGAAAATACCTCCTTAAAATTAGCGACACAACATATAGATTCACCTAAAAACTCTTTTCATATTGGACAGAATCTAGCAAAATCCCTTTATAACGATAGATTAAAAAATATCTTTATACTCAGTGATGGTCTCAATATCAATGGGTCTCAACTCACTTCAGGACTCGCTTCTATACTTCATTCTGATGTAATTGTAAGTGGAGGACTTGCCGGAGATGGAGATCGATTTCACTCAACATGGGTGCTTGTAGATGGTAAGCCTCAAAGTAATTATGTAAGTGGTGTTGGTTTCTATGGTGAATATATCCATATAAAGTATAACTTTAAGGGTGGATGGGATAAATTTGGTATACAAAGAAAAGTAACTCGTTCTGAAGACAATATTTTATATGAATTAGATAATAAACCTGCTCTTGATATCTACAAAAAATACCTTGGACAAAAGGCTAAAGAGCTTCCTGCAAGTGGCTTACTCTTTCCACTTGAGCTGCAAGAAGATAAGGATAATGGTGTTAAAACAGTACGTACAATCTTGGCTATTAATGAGCAAGAGCAGTCTATCACTTTTGCAGGAGATATCCCCGAGGGAAGTATGGTCTCACTTATGAAAGCCAATCATGATAGACTAATAGAGGGTGCTTTTCATTCATCAAAAGAGATTGATCTTTCAAGCTATAATGATGAAGATATCCTGTGTATCGCTATAAGTTGCATAGGGAGAAAACTTGTTTTAAAACAAAGAATAGAAGATGAACTCGAAGCAACACTTGAAAATCTTCCTTCCAAAGTGCAACAAGTTGGTTTTTACTCTTATGGGGAGATCTCACCAATAGCCTCAGGAGAATGTGATCTTCATAATCAAACGATGACTCTTACTATTTTATGGGAAAGTAATGCACCATCTACTTAAACGCCAACTCAAAAAAACTGGGGCTATTGTTGATGAAAAATTTTTAGAACTTGTCAATCAAGCTTATATCTCTGCAGATGAAGATAGAAATCTTTTAGAACACTCTTTAGATATATCCTCTAAAGAGATGCGAGATCTTTATGAAGAGTTACAAAGAACTACTCAAGAGAAATTACGACGTACAGAAGAGCGCTATGAAACGATGACCACAGCACTTAAAGATCATTACTTTTTTTATGCCCATGATCTCGAGGGAATCATAGTCTATGTAAGTGATTCTGTGTACGATATTTTAGGCTATAGCATTGATGAATTTTCAAAACACTACTCAACGTATCTCACTAACGATGAGATCAATAAAAACATAGACCTACTCACACAAAAAGCTATTAATGGGGAGCAACAAGAGCCTTATGTTCTAAGTATTTATAATAAAGACAATTCTATATACTATTTAGAGATATCAGAATTTCCTGTTTTTGATGAGAATGCAAATGTAATAGAAATTGAAGGGATAGCCAGAGATGTAACATCTCAATATCTCATACAAGAGAGATTAGATTATATCTCACAACACGATACTTTAACAGGAATTCTTAATAGGTTAAGTCTTTATAATAAACTTGAATTTATCCTCTCTAACTCTAAACGTAACCATGAACATTTTGCTGTACTTTTTTTAGATTTAGACAATTTCAAAGAGATAAATGATTCTCTTGGACATGATATTGGAGATCTATTACTTCAAGAGAGTGTTTTAAGAATTAAATCACTCATTAGAGAAAATGATATTTTTGCAAGAATTGGAGGAGATGAGTTTGTTATCATCTTAACTAATATAAAAGAGAACTCCATCTCTTCTATAGCAAGAAAAATTCTTCATTCCTTTAGTACCCCTTTTATCCTCAAAGAGCATAAAATAAAAATCTCGACTAGTATCGGTATATCTATCTACCCAGAAGATGCATCAGATCTGCAGTCTCTTCTAAAATTTGCTGATGAAGCGATGTATAAGACAAAAGAGCAAGGGAGAGATAGTTTTACTTACTATCATGCACTTCATTCTTAAGTGATTGGGGTTCTTGCTCTTTTTCCAGCATCGCCATCCCACTTATAATTAAATATGTTGCTAAAGCAAATCCCAAGGCAATTGTAAACATTTTTTTTAATTTTTCAAATCTACTCATAGTGCAATTTTATCAAAATTAACTAAAAAATTAACACTAACGTAACACTTTATTTATTATTATTATCCTAATTTAAATTTTTAAGGTTTATCAAATATGAAAAAAACAATTGCCCTCTCACTTTTAGCATTAACAGCTCTTCATGCAGCTGATGTACAACTGAATTCTATTGGTGTAGAAGCTACTGTTATTACAGAAGTAGCAGAGAATGCACAGACTTCAGCAGATCTTGCACAAGCACTCAGTAACAGTGTACCCAGTATTGATATGAGCCGTCGTAGTGGTATTGCCAATGATATTTTTATCCGTGGACAAAAACGCGATAATATCACAATAGAAGTTGATGGAACAAAGGTTTATGGTGCTTGTCCAAATAGAATGGACCCACCAGTATCTCACATCCTTGCAAATCAAATTGATTCAGTGGAAGTTATTGAAGGTCCTTATGATGTTACAACATTTGGAACACTCAGTGGTGGAGTGAAAATCCAAACTAAAAAACCATCTAAAGATCTCAAAGCCTCTGTCAATGTAGGTTTTGGATCATGGAACTATAAAAAATTTGGTGCAAGTGTGAGTGGTGGAAATGATCTTGTAAGAGTTGAAGCAACACTCTCAACAGAATCAAGTGATCAATATAGAGATGGAAATGGCCGTACTATTGCTGATCAAATTGACAATTATATACTTACAAATCCTGCTGCAGCTGGTACCGCACTTCAACCAGAGCATAGAGATATGCAAGCTTACAAAAAAAGTAGTGCTATGGCAAAAGCTTATATCTCAACAGCTGAGAATCAAGAGCTCCGCTTAAGTGTAACTGCTAACAGAAGTGATAATGTTTTATATGGTAACTCTAAGATGGATGCGATCTATGATGATTCAAATATCTACTCAGCTGAGTACAATATAGATGCTCTTACATCTTCATATAAAAACCTTAACTTTTTAGTATACCACTCAGATGTTGATCATCCAATGGGAACTGACTATAGAATGTCATCTTATGGTGCAAATCCAATTATGACAAACTGGCTCACAACTTCTATGGATGCAATGAAAATCAAAAATACATTTGATATGAACGGTTACACACTATTAATTGGTCTTGATGCTAGTCAAAGAAACTGGAATGGCCATTATGAAAAAAATCATAATGCATACTATCTTTCAGGAAATGCAGGGCGTAAAAGTATAGACAATACAGATACAAAAAACACTGCTTTATTTGCAAAACTTGATAATAATTTTGGTGCTTTAGATATCTCAGTAGGTGCAAGAGTTGATGACACTTCTATCACAAATGATAGCTATCAAGATAATACTTACCACTCAATTGGTGCAAATCTTTTAGCAACATACCACCTCAATAAAGACAATAAAATCTTTTTTGGTATCGGTCAAGCTTCTCGTGTTCCAGATGCACGCGAACTTTATTTCCTAGGGTCAAAAGGCAACCTAACTGGTACACCTGATCTTAAAGATACAACAAACCAAGAGATTGATTTAGGATATGAAGCAAATACAGATATGTTTAAATTTAAAGTAAAAGGTTTTTACTCAAAACTTAAAGATTATATCTATTATAATAAAAACAATACTACAATTATTGCAGGAAGTGTAGTATCACTCAATGCCTTTGAAAATATTGATGCTAAAATTTATGGTGCAGAGATATCAGCTTCTATCTATGCTACAGATGATTTAACATTTGACATGGCTACTTCATATAAACGTGGTAAAAAAGATTCTGCAATGGCTGGCCAAACAGATACAGACTTAGCAGATATAGCACCACTTCGTGGAAATATCGCTGCTAACTATGAATATGCTACAAATTCAATGGCAACACTTGAAGTTCAAGCAAGTGATAGATGGGATACTATAGACAGTGACAATGGCGAACAAGAGCTTGCAGGATGGGCAATTATTAATGCTAAAGTAAAACATGCCATCAACAAAAAATTTGATATTACTCTTGGTGTAAACAATATTTTTGACAAAGCTTATGCACAAAGTAATACATATGCAGACCTTATCCTTATCACTGCTGGTGGGGGAAGTGATGTTATGCTTATGAATGAACCTGGTCGTTATGTTTATACAAATATAGATTTCAAGTTCTAAAAGAAAAGATAAGCACCTTTTCATCTAAAAAGAGATAAAATCTCTCTATGATAAAAAGATACCCTACTAAAAAAATATATGTCGGTGATGTAGCTGTTGGTGGAGATGCTCCCATCTCCACACAGTCTATGACATATACAGATACCCACAATGTCGCTGCAACTGTTGAGCAGATCAATCGCCTCCATTTTGCAGGCTGTGACATTGTACGTGTTGCTGTGCCTGATATGCAAGATGCACTTGCACTCAAAGCCATCAAAGAGCAGATCTCTCTTCCTCTTGTTGCAGATATTCACTTTAACTATAAACTCGCACTTATCGCCGCTGAGTCAGTTGACTGTATCCGTTTTAATCCTGGAAACATTAGTGATAAAAGCAAAATTAAAGA
>Ga0256828_1001679_pt1 | contig 13634 bp, 14 predicted proteins | sample CV88metaG_FD_185993 | JGI IMG/M metagenome (GOLD analysis project Ga0256828, IMG submission 185993) | Hydrothermal vent microbial communities from East Pacific Rise, Pacific Ocean - CV88 | ecosystem: Environmental > Aquatic > Marine > Hydrothermal vents | place: Pacific Ocean: East Pacific Rise... | reverse complement strand
AATATAGGTTTAAATAACTCTGATGGTTGTATTGTAAGATTTATAAAAGGGATAGCAAGCCATCTTGTTGCTCCTAACTTTGTGGTACCTACAAATATAACTGCAAGTAATAATATTATTCCAATCCAATATAAAATTGGTATAAGTTGAATAAACCTTCTAATTGGTAATAAAAAAACAATAAAAAAACTTATAAGAGAAATTGAGAAGTATAATAACTGCTTATTAGCAAGCATTTCGCTAATCTCACCTACTAAAAAATGAGATAAAATTATTAAAGGTAATATCATTAAAATCAGTTCATAATTAAAATGTGTTATAATTCGTTTATCAAAAAAATACATACTGAAAGAATAGCTAAATATGACTAAAACCTTTATTGCAGATGAGTGCATAAGACTTGATAAATTTTTAAGTAAAAAACTCAATCAAAACAGAAATCAAATCGAACAATTAATAAAAAAAGATTTTGTAAAAATCAAAAATAAACAAAATGTAAAAACTGGACTAAAACTACAAATAAATCAAGAAATAACAGTAACTTTACCCCAAATAGAACCATCTAAACCTAAAGAGGTAAACTTTGATGTAGAAGTACTTTATGAAGATGATGTAATTTTAGTAATAAACAAACCAAGTGGAGTTATAGTTCATGATGCTCCAAGTGTAAACGAACCTACTTTAGTAGATTGGCTTAAAAACTATGGAATATCACTTTCTACAATTAGTGGAGAAGAAAGACATGGAATAGTACATAGACTAGATAAAGGTACTAGTGGTGTTTTAGTAATAGCAAAAACAAATGAAGCACATGTAGCTTTATCAAAACAACTAGAAGATAAAACAATGGGTAGATATTATCTAGCTGTAATTGATATGCCTTTAAAAGATAATATAATTATAGATAAACCAATATACAGAAGCCCAAACAACAGATTAAAAATGGCAATTGTACCAAATGGTAAAAATGCAAAAACTGCATTTTGCAAACTTATTTCAAATAAAAATATACAAGATAATTCAAAAAAATATGAATTAATAGCAGCAAAACTTTTTACAGGACGAACTCATCAAATAAGAGTACACTTAGAGTCTATAAATAGACATATTTTAGGTGATACTTTATATGGTTTTAAGGGCAATGATAGTAGTATCAATAGAATTTATTTACATGCTTATTGTTTGTATTTAATTCATCCAATAACAAAACAAACTTTAAAAATTGTAGCAGATATTCCCAAAAATATGAATAGCTTAATAGAAAAAAACTTTGACAAGGAAATAATAGATGAAAAAATATCTAAAGAGTATATTACTAATTGCTTCACTGATACTTCTAGCTGGTTGTAGTACAAGTAATTTATCAACAAATTATAAAACAAATATTGATAATAATTTACCAACTATTGATTCAAATAGTATAAAAACAATATCAGATGTTCATGCAATAGCACTTGAATGGAAAGGATATACAAGTGATAATATTGCAGGATATAATATATATAGAAAAGTTCAAACATCAAATGGTGAACAATTTTCTAAAATAAAATCACTAAAAAATAAATATATAAGTCACTATGTTGATACACATTTAAAAGATAAAACTACATACTACTATGCAATGTCAGTAATAGGCAAAAATGGTAAACATTCAAAAATGTCTGAAGTTATTCAAGCAACTACTTTAGGAAATATTGAATCTATTAGTTTTTCATTAGCTATTAGTAACCTTCCTAGACAAGTTAAAATATTATGGAGACCTCATACTAATCATTCTGTAAAATATTATATTATACAAAGAACAGATAAATCTAAAAAGAAATGGGAAACAATAAAAAGAGTTAAAAATAGACTTAGTGCTGAATATATTGATTCTAATTTAAAAGATAATTATACTTATTTTTATAGAATTATAAGTGTTACATTTAACAATATTATTTCAAATCCAAGCAAACCAATACAAGCAACAACAAGAGCATTGCCAACAAATATTAAAAAAATGAGTGCATCAACAAATCTTGCTAAAAAAATAGTATTAACATGGGATAATATTCAAGATAAAAATATTGCAGGATATAATATTTTTGTAAGTACAAATGCAAATATGTATTTTAAAAAAATTGCAACAGTAAAAAAAGATGTTCATAGCTTTACTCATAAAGTAAATAGAAATAATGCAACAAGATATTATAAAATAGCATCATTTGATAAAGATGGATTACAAAGTAATTTAAAATCTATTAAATCTATTACTGGAAAAACTATTGATATTCCAAAAACTCCAAAAATTACTCTTGCTTTAATAAAAGGAAATACAGTAATAATTAACTGGAAAGATTCAGATAATAGAGCTGTATCTTATATCGTTGAAAAATCTGTAAAAGAAAATTTATTTCAATTGCAAACAAAAGTTTACAAAGGTATTAAACATAAAAGATTTGAAAATAGTGATATAAAAGATGGTATAAAATATAAATTTACTGTTCAAGCTGTAGATAAAGATGGATTAGTTTCTAAAAAAACTGAACCTGTATTTTTATCATTACCTACAAAAAAGAAGGTTAAACAATAAATGCCTCACTTACTTTGTACAAAACATGATGATATAGATATATCAAAAAAAGTTGATGATGTAACTTTTAAATTTATTGCTAAAAATAAACTTGAAGATAAAATATGTGTAAGTACTCAAGATAAAACTTTTTTACTTACAAAACAAGAAAAAGATAATAAAAATCTTATAAAAATAGATCAAGCTACAAGAGTTACACCTATAAGTATTGCAAAAAAAGCGCTAAATGCTTATGGTGAAATTTGTGAAGGTGAGATATTATTTTCAAATACTGCAAATAATGAAAATAAACTTGAACCAAAAAAAGAGTATCTTAAAGATATATCATACTTTGTAAATGATTTTAAAACAACAAAAGAGATATGTGTAGAAGTTGGTTTTGGTAGTGGAAGACACTTATTATATCAAGCACAAGAAAATCCAGATATATTATATATAGGACTAGAAATACATACTCCCTCTATTGAACAAATGCTAAAACAAGTAAAAATTTTAGGACTTACTAATGTACTAGCAATAAACTATGATGCAAGATTATTTTTAGAATTTATGCAATCAAATAGTATATCTAGGGTATTTGTACATTTTCCTGTACCTTGGGATAAAAAACCTCATAGAAGAGTTATGAGTATAGAGTTTATAAATGAATGTCTAAGAGCTTTAAAAGTTGGAGGTTCACTAGAACTAAGAACAGATAGTCCAAAGTATTATGAATATAGTAAAGAACTTTTAGAATCATATCCAAATAATAAACATACTATAGTAAAAAACCAAGAATTAGCAATTTCAAGTAAATATGAAGATAGATGGAAAAAACAAGGTAAAGATATATGGGATTTAACTATTTATAGCAATGAACAATCACAAGCAATTACACTTCAAAAAGATTTTTCTTTTTATTTAGATAATAAAGTCAATGTATATGAGCTTGAAAATAAACTAAACTTTAATCCTATAGTAAAAGATAATTACTTTATTCATTTTGACAAAGTATATATTTCAAATAAAGATTTAGCACTTTTAAGTGTAACTATGGGTAGTTTTACAAAGCCCTTGAGTATTTTTATTATATTTGAAAATGATAGTGTAAAATATTTCCAAAACAACCCTATTCCTACAAGTCCAAATTTTAATGCCCATAAACTAATAAATAAATTATTAAATGAGGTTTGTATATGATATTAGCTAATAATATTTGTCTAGGTTATGATAATAAAAAAAACATAATACAAAATGCAAAATTTAAAATAAACAATAAAGACTTTGTATTTATAACAGGTTCAAGTGGTAGTGGAAAATCTACACTTTTAAAATCATTTTATTCTGATATTAAACTAAAAAGTGGAACATTATTAGTAAATAAATTTGATTTAAAAAATATTCAAAATATGCAACTTAAAAAATTAAGAAAAAGTATTGGTATTGTATATCAAGATTATAAACTAATCAAAGAATATACTGTAGAAGAAAATATAATGTTACCACTAAAAATAAATGGTTACAGTGATAAGCTTTCAAGAAATCAAGCTCATAAACTACTAAAGCATGTAAAACTACCAAATAAAGCAAAATGCTATCCTGATGAATTAAGTGGTGGAGAACAACAAAGAGTTGGTGTTGCAAGAGCATTATCACATAACCCTCAACTAATCTTAGCAGATGAACCTACAGGAAACTTAGATGATTATTCTGCTGATGTTATATGGAACTTATTAAAAAAAGCAAATGAGCAATTAGGAATTGCAGTTGTTGTTGTAACTCATAGAATACCAGATAATTTTGGTTTATCATTTAGAAAGTTTTCAATTAGTGCTGGAGAAGTATATGAATCTTAGAAGATTTATCTCATTTACTATTCCACTAATAGTTGTATTATTTACTTATACTATGTATTTATCAATAAATAAAATTGTAACATCTTATGAAAATACTATTAACAACGATTATTCAATTGTATTAGTATCTTCAACACCTTTGATTAAATCTACTCTTGTTTCTAATTCAAAAATAGATATTAAATCTATCAATCACCTAAAAAGAGAAGATATACTAAAAAATTTTAAAAATGATGTTTCAGAAGGTACTTATAAATTATTAGAAAAAAAACTACCCTACTTTTATACTATAAATCTTGAAAATTTTCCTACAAGTTCAAAACTTAAAGAGATTAAATATACTCTTGAACATATAAAAGGTATAAAAAAAGTAGAAACATTTTCTAAAAATCATGATAATGTATATTCATTATTTTTATTAATAAAAACTGTTGTAACTATACTATTTATTTGTATTATTATTTTCACATTCTTACTAATGATAAACAATGTTAAAATATGGTTCTTTGAACATTCAAATAGATTAACTATTATTAAATTACATGGTGGTAGTATTTATTATGGAGCAAAGCCTATTATTAATATTGCTATTATCTCAAGTATTATATCAAGTATTTTTGTAATACTTGTAGTATATTTCTTAAAAGAAAATTTAGCACAACTACTAAAACCAGAACTATTAAGTGTTGTCTCTAAAAACTTAACTCCTTTTACAAATTTAGAGATTGCTAGTGTGTTTATTATATCTTTAGTAATATCTTTTATTACTGTATTTGGTATATTATTAAAACATAGACTAAAATAAGAATTTATAAATGAGTATTAAATATATTTTAATTTTATCGATGCTTATTATCAATATTAGTGCATCTAGTATTGATAAAAAAATAGCACAAAATAGTAATATATTAAAAAAACAATCTATTTACAAGAAAAAAACTAGTCAAGAGATTAAAAAACTTGCTTTAGCTATAAAAAAAGAAGAAAACTCATATATAAGTATAAAAGCTAAACTTCAAAAAGTTTCAAATGATATTTCACTAAATAAGAAAAAACTAAAAAAAGCTTTAGATTCTATACAAAAACTAGAAAAAGAATCAAATTTAGTTAAACAAAATACAAAAAAAACAGAAGAGAAACTTGTTGATTCTATAATTAAAAACTATAGTATTACTTTGGGTAAGGGTATAATTAAAAAAGAATCATTAAATGATATTATCAATAAAGAAAAACTAAATATTATTTTAGATGATTCAAAAGATAAAATTCTAAAATCAAATCTTACATACTTTAAACTACAAAATGATAAAAGAAAAAATGATATAAAATCTAAAAAATTATTAGAATTTATTGCAGAACAAGAAAAACAAAAAGTAAAATATAAAGAGTTAACTAAAAAACTTGATAGATCTCTTAGTAATCTAAAATCAAAAGAAGCTAAATACAAAAAAAGATTAGAGTCTATTGTATCAAAACAAAATAAACTTAGTGATTTACTTGGTAATCTAAAAATATTAAAAGTTAAAGAATTAAAAAGATTAAAATTAAAGAAATTACAAGAAAAATTAAAAAAAGCAAAATTAAATAAAAAAAATAATCAAGATAACTATCCAACACAAAAAAATATAAAAATTGGTAAAAATAAAAATGCTCATACGAAAGTAAAAAATATTGGTTCATCTATAAAAGGTATAAAAATAACATCATATAAAGGTCCAAAAACAAGAGCTCCTTTAAAATCATATATAATAACTAAGAAGTTTGGTAAATACTTTGATCCAGTATATAAAATAGAATTATTTAATGAATCAATTTCAATGAAATCTAAAATTAGAAATGCTAAAGTATATAGTGTATTAAAAGGAAAAGTTATATATGCTAAAAATAATGCTGGAACTTTAGGTAAAGTTGTAATTGTAAAACATGCAAATGGCTTACATACAGTATATTCACAATTAAGTAATATTCCAAAATCATTAAGAGTAGGAAAATGGATACCAAAAGGTTATGTTGTAGGAAGAGTAAAAAATACTTTAGTATTTCAAGCAACAAAAAATAATAGATATATAAACCCTATTAATTTATTTAAATAAAACAAAAAAAGGAACAATATGAAAGCATTAGCTTTATTTAGTGGAGGGCTTGATTCAGTTTTAGCTATGAAACTTATAGTTGATCAAGGTATAGAAGTAGTTGCTGTCAATATTAATACAGGATTTGGCTCAACAAAAGATAGATTAGAACATATGCAAAGTATGTGTGATCAAATAGGTGCAAAACTTGAAATATTAGATTTAAGAGAAAAGTTTTTAGATGAAGTATTATTTGATCCTAAATATGGTTATGGAAAGAACTTTAATCCATGTATAGATTGTCATGGATTTATGTTTAGATATACAGGAAAACTTCTTGAGAAATATGATGCTGCTTTTATGATAAGTGGAGAAGTTGTAGGTCAACGACCTATGAGCCAAAATAAAGAAGCTATGAATAATGTTGCAAGACTTAGTGAACAAGATGACTTAATATTAAGACCACTAAGTGCAAAAGTTTTACCTATTACAAAGCCAGAAAGAGAAGGCTGGGTAGATAGAGAGAAACTAATGGATATTACAGGTAGAAGTAGAACTCCACAATTAGAATTAGCTAAACAAATTGGTTTAGAAAATTTTGAAGCACCTGCTGGTGGATGTTTACTTACAGAAATTAATTTTTCTAATAGATTAAGAGATTTTGTAAATAAAGACAAAATGGAAATTAATGATATTGATACACTAAAATTTGGAAGACATCTAAGACTACCAGATGGTGCAAAACTAATAGTAGGTAGAAACCAAGAAGATAATAATATGCTAAAAGCTACACAAAGTAATAAATATGATAAAGCTAGAATTTTAGATGCTAGTGGACCACTTTGTTTACTTCAAAAAGATGCAAGTGATTCTGATAAACAATTAGCAACTAAAATAATTATTACTTATGGTAGAACTGATTTAGATAAAGAGTATGAAGTAACATATGGTTCATATAGTTTAAAAGATACAAGATTAGAAGATAAAAGTAGTATCCAAAAGTATCTTATTTAAAATAATTTTATAAAATATGTTAAAATTTTAGTCAATTAAAGAAATACTTAAAGATATTTAGGTTATAAATCCATACTAATATTTAAATAGGAAAGAATTATGTCATTAATTATTACAGATGAATGTATTGCATGTGATGCATGTAGAGAAGAATGTCCAAATGAAGCAATAGAAGAAGGGGATCCAATATATATTATTGATTCTGATTATTGTACTGAATGTGTTGGTCACTTTGATGAACCACAATGTATTGAAGTTTGTCCTGTTGATTGTATAATACTTGATACAAACAATCAAGAAACAATGCAAGAGTTGCAGTTTAAATATAAACAGCTTCAACAAGAAGAAGAATAAAACTTATGGCAAAAATAACAACAATTATCGATATAGGTTCAAACTCTATGAGAATGGTTGTTTTTGCCAAAACTAGTAGATTTGCTTTTCATCTTATAAATGAAACAAAATCAAAAGTAAAAATCTCTCAAGATGCTTATTTAAACAATGGCGAACTTCAAACAGAACCAATGAATAGAGCTTTTAATGCTCTAAAGTCATTTTTAAATATAGCTTCTAATTTAAAATCAAGAAAAATTTTATGTGTTGCAACTTCAGCACTAAGAGATGCTCCAAATAAAAATATATTTTTAAACAGAGTAAAAAAAGAATTAAAACTAAATATCAAAATAATAGATGGGCAAAAAGAAGCTTATTTAGGTGGAGTTGCAGCTTCAAATTTATTATTTTGTAAAGATGATTTTTTTACTATTGATATAGGTGGAGGAAGTACAGAATTTGCTCTTAACCAATCAAATAATATTACTAAAACAATCTCTTTAAAAATAGGAACAGTTAGAATACAAGAGTTATTTTTAAATGATGGAAATATAAAAGATGCAAAAAAATATATCATAAGCCAATTAGAAATATTAGATGATAACTTTCAAAATATATCTACTTGTATTGGTCTTGGTGGTAGTATTAGAGCTTTGAGTAGAGCTATTATTAAAAATACTGATTATGCTTTTGATGCACTTCATGGGTTCACATATGATGTGAAACAAAATATATCATTATTTAATAGTATTATAAATGTTTCAAGTACAAAAGATCTAAAAACACTTGGTATTAGAAAAGATAGATATGACACAATCATAGCTGGAACTCTTATATTTACAACTATACTAGAATATCTTAATATCAAAAAAGTTATTACTTCAGGAGCTGGAGTTAGAGAAGGATTATATTTAACTGATATTTTAAGAACTTCAAATCATAAGTTCCCATCAAATTTCAATATATCAGTACGATCACTTTTAGATAGATTTACTTTTGATGATAAACAAACAGCATATTTAGGAAATAATATCTCTAAAATATTTGATATACTTCAACCACTTCATAAACTAGATGATAAATACAAATCACATCTAATAATTGCTGCAAAATTACAACAAATAGGGATTAGTCTAAACTATTATAAAAATACTTCACATAGTGCAAACTATATTTTAAATGGTTTATCTTATGGCTTTTCACATAAAAGTAGAATATTAATTGCAAATATAATAAGACACTCAAAAAACTCATTACCAAATGAAAATGATATAGAAAAATACCAAGAGCTATTACCAGATTTACTTATTTTGCAATGGCTAAGTTTTATACATAGTTTAAATAAAACACTAAATTTAGAGTTTACAAGAGAAAAATATGAATATACTCTTGAAAATAATACACTAACAATCAAATCAAATAATGATTTATACTTAGTAAAACAAGATATTGATAAACTAAAAAAACCTATAGATTTCAATATGGAACTAAAGTGCTAAAAATTGCTATTTTAAATCTTGAAGATAAAATACAACTACAAGATACAATTGATTGTTTACCAAAAATAAAAGACGAACTAATAGATGCAACTATTGATATTTTTGTTGATAAATCAAATTTAGAATTTTTAAAAGATAATAAATTTATAAATAATATTATCCCTTTAGATTTAAATAATCTTAATATATTTAATTTTAAAAATAAATATAATCATATAAGTTATTATAGTAAAAATAAATACAATATAGCTGTTGATACTCAAGGTACATTAAAGTCAGCATTTTTCAATTATTCACTTTCAGGAAAAACAGCAGGATTTAAAAAAGATGGATTTATTAACTCTATTATTTCAAGATTTTATGATGAAAAAGTAGAATTAAAAAGTATAATTGAAAAAAAAGAAAAAACAAAAGTTTTATTATCAAAAACATTTGGATTTGAAATATAATATGTTTGATTTAATTATATTTTATATATACAAAATATTTAAGTTTTTTGTACTTATTATCCCTAAACCTATTATTAAACTATTTTTAGATGGTTTAGCTTATTTTATATATCTAATAAACAAAGAACACAAAAAATATGCCTTTTCAAATTTAGATTTTGTATATAAAGATACTCTTAGCAAAAAAGAAAAAACTAATATAGTAAAAGAAACATATAAAACTTTGGTTTATAATTTATATGAATTTATCCAAAATCAAAGTTATACTTTAGAAGATTATGAAAAAAAAATAACTCCTATTAATGACAAAGTTCTAAAAGATGCCATAGCACAAAATAGAAAAATAATACTAATAACTGCACATTATTCTAACTGGGAATATGGAAATACTTGGGTACCTCTTAAATACAAACCAACAACTATGGTTGGAAGACCTATGAATAACAAATATCTAAACGAAGAGCTAAATGCTACAAGAACAAAAAATAATACTATTATGTTAGAAAAAAAAGATGCTGCAAGAGGTCTTGTAAAAGCTCTAAAACAAGATAGAATTGTAGGACTTGTAATCGATCAACATAATCGTACTGGAATTGAAGTAGATTTTTTAGGTGCAAAAGTACTTCAAACTGATTCAAGTAGTAAATTAGCTGTTAAATTTGATGCTCTTATTGTTCCACTATTTTTTCATAGAACTAGCTTTGGAAAATATGAAGCAATATTTTATGATGGTATTGAACCAAAAGATTATGCTGGAGATAATCAAATAAAAGATTTAACTCAAGCACAAGCAAATATTATACAAGAACATATAAAACAAAATCCATCTCAATGGTTTTGGCAACATAAAAGATTTAAAGTTTTTAATAAAGAGCTATATCAAAATTAGAATTATTTGGATATAATTCGCCTATATCAATATAGGAGATTTTTATGCATGAATTACAAACATATCTAAACAATACAAAAATAGAAGATCTTCATGAATCTCAAATTGTAAATTATCTAAAAGATTTAAAAGATGATGAATTCAAAGAAGCAATAAAACTTATTCCTAAAGAACTTATTGGTGATGTTGCTTTAGAATTACCAGATAGATATTTTGAAGATGTAATTGAATCATTTGATGTTGATGACTTAGTACAAGCTGTTTCTGAACTAGAAAGTGATGACCAAACAGATTTTATGCAAGAGCTTGAAGAGCATGATGAACAAATTGCAAAAGAAGTTTTTGAAAATCTTGATCAAGAAGATCAAGAAGATATTAACATACTTAAAAACTATGAAGAAAATCAAGCTGGTGCATATATGCAGCGTGAGCTTTTTAGTGCAAATGAAAATGAAATATTACAAGATGTAGTAAATAAATATAGAAAATTAAAAGAAAGCGAAGAGCTAGAAAATATTAATGGACTTTTTGTAACAGATGATGATAATAAACTAAAATACTCTGTACGACTTGACTCTTTGCTTATTTTTGATTTTTCTAAAACATTAAAAGAAAATATAAATAATAATGATGATAGATATACTCCAATATATGCTTATGATTATGATAATATTGATGATGCTGTAAAATTAATACAAGATTATGATTTAAATGCTCTTGCTATTATTAATAGTAAACATGAACTTGTAGGACGAATTACATCTGATGATGTTTATGATATTATTCATGAACAAGCAACTGATCAAATGTACCATATGGCTGGGGTTCATGAAGATGCAGAAGAAGATGAAGATATTGTAAAAGCAGGTAAAACAAGAGCTGTTTGGCTTGGTGTAAATCTAATTACTGCAATCTTAGCATCAATTGTTATTGGTATGTTTGAGCAAACTATTAGTTCTATTGTAGCTTTAGCTATTTTAATGCCTATTGTTGCATCTATGGGTGGAAATGCAGGAACTCAAAGTTTAACAGTTGTTGTAAGACAGTTAGCATTAGGTGATATTGCACAAAATGATGCAATAAGAACTATTAAAAAAGAGGTTATTTTATCTTTAGCCAATGGTAGTTTATTTGCTATAGTTATGGGATTTATTGCTTATGTTTGGTTTAATCAACCATTACTTGGTGTAGTTATTGGACTATCTATGGTAATAAATCTTCTAAGTGCAGGATTCTTTGGATCAATGATACCACTTTTATTAAAAAAATTAGATATCGATCCTGCAATTGCAAGTACAGTTATACTTACAACTATCACTGATGTAGTAGGATTTGTAAGTTTCCTAGGACTTGCTACAATGATCCTTTTATAGAGGTGCTAAAAGTTTAAGATGCTTTATAGTAAATAACTTTAAAGTATCACTTTTTTGCCCTTTTAGTTCAGTTGAGAATCCTTTTTTACTAAATAGTACATAAGTATTTGGTATTATTCCTAAATCTTTACATCTTTGTTTTAGATTATTTAAAGTAGATGTTTTTAGTTTAGAGTTTGAGTATTTAATATCACCTGCTATTATTTTACCAGACTTTGTTTTAGCAAGTAAATTTATAATATCACCACTATTATCCCAATATCTTCCTATTATTTTTACCTCATCGTCTTTGTAAACTTCTTTTAATACTTCATGAGATAATTGCTCATATACAAAAGCAAATAGTTCATGTTTTTTATTTTCAAAGTTTTTTAAACTCTCAGTAAAATCACCATCTCTAATACCTTTAAATATTGGAGATACAAAAGCAAACCAAAAGTGTGCAAATGGTGTTGTAAATACAAGCTTTTCTGAAATTGACATATCTTTTTCTATTTTAGTTAATCTAAATAATGTTTTTTCTAACTTTAGCATACCTAATCCACATTGATCATCTATAATATCTATACCATCATCAAAGTTTATTTTACATCTTTTAAATGAGCTATTTGTTCTTCTATCTCCAAGTGCAATTCCACTTAAAATTTTATGTGCTTGCTCATCACCTTTTGTTATAGCAGATATATCATTTCTTATATATCTATATCTTTTTAATATATGTATCTCTATTTGAGATTCTAAAGATTTAGAACAATCTATATCTCTATTAAGACCTCCAAATACACTAAAGAACTCTACAGCTATTTCATAATTTGATGGTTTGTTTCTCTTACAAAACATATCAAACTGCTCTTTTAGTGATTTTTTATTATATATATATTCTATATTATTGTCATTCATTTTTTACCTTTTATTTTTCTATCTCATAACCCTCATAATAATATGATTGTTCAATTCCTTTAAATATAACTTCTCTATTATCAATTTCTGTAGTTAAATTTTCACCTAATAATGTTCTTAATTCCAGATCATTTATAGGACTTCTTTCCATCGAAGATAAATAATCTTCTTTATTTACATATTGCCAATTTACTACTTTTTTAAGCTCTTTTTTTAGTATCATATCAAGCCATATTCTCATAGTTCGACCATTACCTTCCATAAAGGGGTGGGCTATATTCATCTCTACATACTTTTGTATTATTTGTTCAAAGTTATCTTGTGGCATCTGTTCTATTTTTGGTAAAATCACATCAAGGTATAAACTATTTGCAAAGCGAAATCCACCTTTACTTATATTTACTTCTCTTATTCTACCTGCAAAATCATAAAGTCCATCAAAAATATATTTATGTATATCTTGTAGCCCTTTTGTAGTTCCAACTTCTATTTTATCTATATAATTACTATCAAATAATTTATAAGCATTTTGTAAACTTAATTTATCTATTTCTATTATTGTTTTCATATTATACTCTTATAACTCTTTTTGCAAATAATACCCAGTATATGACTTTGTTTGCTTATGAGTTGCTGCTATATCTTCAGGTGTACCTTCGGCTATTATTTGTCCACCTTTAGCTCCACCTTCATGTCCC
>Ga0256828_1001678_pt1 | contig 13637 bp, 14 predicted proteins | sample CV88metaG_FD_185993 | JGI IMG/M metagenome (GOLD analysis project Ga0256828, IMG submission 185993) | Hydrothermal vent microbial communities from East Pacific Rise, Pacific Ocean - CV88 | ecosystem: Environmental > Aquatic > Marine > Hydrothermal vents | place: Pacific Ocean: East Pacific Rise... | reverse complement strand
TATTAATCATCAATTGGTCATTCCACATAAACTGTGGATTTCCATAAAATTGATATACCCATATCATACGGATTAAAAAACTAAACGCATACGCTAAAGCCATTAATCCTATCAACTGTTTTGTTGAGAATCTATCAGAGAGTTGATTCATTTTTTTCCTTTTAAAAGAGAGAATAACCCCATCAATGAACCTACGCCATAGGAGAGATGAAGGGTTAAAAACGCCAAAACAAGAGAAACAACAGAGGTTCTCTTGTCGTGTAGTTTTATACTAAAGATTATAGCAAAACCTAGGTAGCTCACCAATGAGAAAGCCCCTATCAACCAACATTTCTCTATCCAAATCCCACAAATAAGAGGGAGAAGAAGCGTTAAAAGGAATAAAAGAGGAATAAAGTGGCGTAGACTTAAAGAGTCTAATGCTTTTGTATAGTATGCTGTTAAGATATTCCACTTTCCATTTTCATACTGATTCTTTGCTAATGCACCCAAAGTCTCTCTTGCATAATAGGTACACTTAACATCAGGAAGAAGATAAATCTTTCCCCCTTGTCGTAAAATTCGTTTATTCAGTTCAATATCCTGATTACGAACTAAACGCTCATCATAAAGACCATACTTCTCAAAAACCTCTCTTTTATAACAACCAAAAGGTACTGTATCAACCTGTGTAGGCTCTAAAACACCTATACGGAAAGAGGCATTCCCTACACCAAAAGAGGAGGATAAAACACGTATAATTGCTTCAGAAATAGGCGTATAGTGCTTCACTTTTGTTTCAATCACAGCACCCACATTCTCAGCATCTAAACGCTGATGCCACGCTATCAACTTTTCAAAATAGTCTTGAGGATATGAAGCATGTGCATCTAAACGAATAATATACTCTCCCTTTGCCCTCTTAATCGCTAAATTCATTGCCGTAGGGACAATCCGTTTTGGATTATGAAGTAGATGAATAAAAGGGTATTGCTTAAGATAAGGGGTAATACGTTGTAACGTCTCATCTTCACTCCCCCCATCTACTAAAAAAATCTCCATAGCATCTTTAGAATAGCTTGAGTGTAAAATAGAATCTAAACACGCTTCAATATAACGCTCCTCATTTAAAAGAGGTAAAATTATAGAAATTGTTGACATTTTTGATATACCATCTCTGTTGTAATTTGATAGAGGCACTGAAAATCACTACACCCTAATCTATCCGAAGCACTCTCAAAACAAGGACGACAACTTAAAGGAAGACTCACTGTTTCATAGTGTAAACCATATCCACCCGTCTCTTTCTCATTGGTCATACCAAAAATACCTACACAAGGTACTTTTACACTATATCCTATATGCATCAAACCATTATCATTTCCAACCAAAAGGTCAAGTTTTGAAATGAGTGCAATCGTATCTAAAAGCCCCTCTTTAACAATAGTCACATCCTTATTGTGAAAAAGAGCCTCCAACTCCTCTTCATCAGGACCAATAAAGAGTAGTTTATTCCCCTCTAACTTCTCAATTAACGCTCCATATTTATCCCATCTCTTAAAGGCTTGTTTTGCACCACTACCCACAGCTAAACCTATATTCTTTTGTGTTGAAGAGAGATACTTCTCTATCTTTTGTGTAGGTTCAATAGCAATATAGGGTTCCTTATCATACACCTCTACAAGAGAGTCAATTATCTTTAAATTCATATCAATACGGTGTATCCCCTTTATCTGTTTGGAAGCAAATACCTTCTTTGCACCAATCAAATAATTGAGTTGTTTAACTTTTTGAGGATTCATTCCTGCTGTGGCAACAAGATAATCATATTGTCTCCAAAAGCGTAGACACTGCCAAGGTTTATGCAGGAGAAAAACCCTCTCAATAAAATGATTTCCCTTTAAAATAGTACAGTTACTCTCAGAAAAAGTGACAACATCTACACGATAGCCCTGCTTAGCTAAACTCTTTAACATGGGTGTTGCCATAATCATATCACCCATACCCCACGAGTGAATCACCAAAATTCTTTTTTGCTTCATCTACTTACCCCTCACCTCTTCTTGAAAAAGGCGTTTAATCTCTAGTAAATAGGCTTCAATACCATCCTCTAATGAAAAGTGTGGTTCATACCCTAAAGACTCTTGTGTCCTCTCAATATTCGCTTCTGTAAAAAATTGATATGAACCAATATAGGGGTTAGGAATATAGTTATCTTCTCTTTGTATTCCTAACTTCTCCTTTAAAATATGTACAATATCTTGAAAACTTCTGGCTTTTGCTGTACCTACGTTATAGACACCACTGTTTTGTGCATCACACGCTTTGATATTGGCTTGAATCACATCTTCAATATAGATAAAATCTCTTAAAATCTTCTCACTCCCTTCAAAAAGAGTTGCAGGTTTTCCAGAAAGGAGTTGTAAACCAAACTGTAATATCATAGAAGCTGTCTTCTCTTTAAAAAATTCTCTTGCTCCATAAACATTAAAATACCGTAATCCTACTACCTTTATTTTAGTATGATACTCCACAGCAAGATTATCCATCATCAATTTACTAAATCCATAGATATTATTTGGGGATTCACACCCTATTTGAAAAGTATCACTCCCCCCATAAGTTGCTGCACTTGATGCATAGACAACCGTAGCCTTCATCTCAACAGCCATCTCCAATAAAGAGCGAAAAGCATTCACATTTGTCTCCATCATAATTGACTGGTTTTGTACAGTTGTATCTGAGATAGCTGCTTGATGAAAGATATAATCAAACTGATATTCACGTAACATCTCATACGTTTCATCTTTTGTTATATCAGCACAAAGAATACTCCCTTTAAATCCAAGTAGGTTTTTAAAATGTCCAAAGCTCTTTAAATTCCCATTCTCAAAACACTCACCTGTTCGAAAAATATCTAAAACAATCACCTTGGCTTGGGGATAATTCTCTTGAAAATAGAATGCCAAATTACTTCCAATAAAACCTGCTCCCCCTGTAATTAAAATAGTTGCACCATTAAAATCTCTTTGTGTATACCTCATCTTTACTCCTCTATCTCTTTTTTTAAGGAAGAGAAAGAACCCGTAAAGAGAAAATTCCTTCCTACACCTGCTGAGTGACCTGCTTCAATATCACTCTGTTTATCTCCAATTAATAAAGAAGAGGAGAGATTAATCCCATACTGCTCAGCCAGTGAAAGAATCATTCCTCCTTGAGGTTTTCTACAACTACAACTACCCGTAATATTGGGGTGATGAGGACAAAAGGCAACATCAACAATAACAATCCCCTCCTCTAAAAAGACCTCTTTGACCCATTGCATCAATGTATGAAACTGCTCTTCATCATAATAACCTCGTGCAATACCTGATTGATTGGTGACAATAAAGAGTTGATACTCTTTTAAACCTCTTAAGAAGTCAAAAATTCCCTCTTTAAAATGAAAATCTTCTTTCCGATAGACATATCCATCATCTTCATTAATCACACCATCTCTATCTAAAAATACTGCCTTCATCACGCTACCCTCTTCTTCTTAATCATTCCATTTTGAAAGATTATACTCTAAAAAGCCTGCACTTCCATCAAATTGTGGTGCATTTAAATAGTAAACATCACCTGTTTCATTAGGGTTTAACACCCCATACCCCAAATCATCAGCTACCATTTTACTTATCTCATAATGAGGATAAAATGACTCACTCAAGATTTTTGGTGTTGTTCCCGCGTAGATAAAAGGAACATACGACACTGCCTTATCTAAATCTAAATGAAGATACTTCCCCTTCTCATCAGGAAAACCTAAACGCTCTCCATGGTCTGAAGTAAAATAGAGAGAGAAGTGTGGGAAGTGTTTATAGCTATATTTAATTATCTCAGAGAGAACATCATCAATATATAAAACACTATTGTAATAACTATTTAACATATATTTATGGTAGTTTGTTTTATCTGAAATATCCCATTTATAAAAATCAGAAGGTGTATAGGTTTCATAATAGTAATGATTTGCCATAAGATGAATGATTATAAAGCTTTTTTTAGAGATATTTAAATTTGTAAGCTTTTTTAAAATTTCATCATCATATTTTCTTTGAAAATCAACCCGTGTCAAATGTGTTTTGGCTTGATTCACAAAACTAGGAAGTAATCCACCATTATCTAACTGCATAGATAACCAATAGGTATCATAACCAGCTTGTTGTGCTAAAGAGAGAAGATTAGGTTGCTGTAATACATCAATATTATCTGCTTCTCTTTTCATATATAAAAAACTGGCAATAGAGGTTGTAGTCTCCGTTGCCCCACTAATTGCTTTGCGTTTTATAATCTGATTTGATTGAAGTAATTTATCTAAATAAGGGGTATTATTACAATTTTCTCCAAAAAGATGCATACGCTTATAGTTTAAACTCTCTCCCATCACAAGAATAACAACCTCTTGATGCTCTTTTTTGGGTATTATCTGATAAGGTTGATAAAGATGTAAGTTTGTATCTCTATGAAAATATTGATAGAGTGCACGCTCAAAAGAGAGTAGTGTATTCACAATGGTTAAGTGTTTAGAAGAGGGAAGAAAAGTTTTCATCTTTTGTTCTAACAAGAGTGGAGAAAAAAGTAAAACAATACCCACAAGACCCATAAAGAAGAATGAACGAAGTGTCACTTTATAAAAGAGGTATACACTCAATAACCACCCTCCAATAAAGAGACTACTATATAGAAGATTATGACTTAATGCATTCCATACATCTTCCCCACTAATCAAAACAAGCCTCCACTCATAAGGTAAGATATCTCCTTTAAAAAAGTAAAAGTGTCCTATATCTATAAAAGATAAAGCAAATAAAAAACCTACAAGAACAAGGCGTAATCTACAAAAGCTCAAAAGATATACTAAAGAGAAAAGAGCGATTATCTCTATGAATAAACGTCTATTTAAAAGGATAAAGTGTTCCCATACTATCATACCAATGACATCAAATAGTAAAAGAAAGAGTATCACTCCCACTGCCCATAAGAAATGCTTTACATCATAAATATGCTCCCATAGTTTTCGCATCTTTTTACTCCCCTATCATCAAAAAAAGCATTATAAATAACGCCCATAGTAATACAATGGTTTTAATACAGCTTCTCTATCTTGACCATAGAGATAGACCTTTATACCATTTTTAGCAAAGCTCTGAAAGAGTGATTGATACGCTTTATTTCGAAAATCTTTATAAGAGACGACTATATACTCAATACCTAATGCTCTTAACACAGCTACTCTATTTTTTGGAATAAGACGAACAACACTCTCCATAGAGAATAACTCCATACGTAGGCGTTTTTTATCAATAAACTGTTGAGAAAATGCTAAAGGAGTATTCACTTTATCTGTCACTAAAATAGCATCTTTATGATTGTTAAACCATTGATTTATCTCTCTCATTCCTAAAGGTGTATAATGTAACTTCAGTCGATATGCCTTAAACTCTTTTAATGTAGGCGTTCTCTCTTTTGCATAGTGTGTTCTCTCTCTCCACGATTTCCAATCATGCACAGCAACATAATGTCCATCACTACTCTTTCGTAAATCTAATTCAAAAAAACGAAATCCTCTCTGATAGCTTCGATTTAATGCCTCCAAAGACTCTATATAAAGTTGACCATCAACACCTCCTCCTGCATGTGCAATAAGACGCTCTTTCTCTGGAGAAAAGAGGATCTCTTCTCCTCTTCGTTTAAAATGCTTCTCTAAAGGATAGATAAAAGAGTAAACCTTTAATCCCTCAGATAGTTCATTAAAAATATCCATTTTTATCACAAAACCAGAGAGAGATAAAAAGACAAATCCTAAAGTAAAAAAAGACTTTTTTCGTATTCCTAGAGTCAAAAAGAGAGAGAAAAAGAGTATACACAACATAACAAGAAGTATCTTTTTTATTATCACTGTTTCAGGAGGGACTCCATGTATGAGTATATCCCAAAAGCTATATCCTAAAGGAAGCTGTAATTTCCAGTGAAAAAAGAGTGCCAAGAGAAGCAAACTAAGCAAAAGTGCAATAAACACAAGTAATACCACACGAAAAAAAAGCCTCTGATTTACAACAATCATTCAACACCCTCTACACTAGAGACAAATGCTTCCAATTTTTTCCCTAAAACACTCCAATCATACCCATCAAATGCAAAAGGTTTAAATGTAAGCTCTTGTTGCATCAATCTATCAAACCTCTCAATAGGTGCATAGTAGATAAAAGGGAATGACGATTGTTTCAAATAGACTAAAGGTGTAGAGATAACAGGTTTTCCCATATAACCATACTCAAGAGCCTTAATAGGTAAGGCATTATTGGTAAAATCATTTAACACAAAAGGAATTAATCCCACATCAATACTCTTAAAGTAGTCTGCTACTTCCAAAGGTGAAACTGCCCCTACAAAGTCAATATCTTTGGCATAACGCTCTTTTAATCTTTTAAAATAACTTCCCTCATTTCCACCAACAACTAAAAAAGCTGTACTATCACTCTTTATCTTCAAATAGTTAACAATCGCTTCTTCTAAGCCTGTCCACTCCTCTATACCACCAATAAAACCAAAAACCTTTTTTCCTTCAAGCCCTAAAAGCTTTTTACGTGACGTTGCACGATTAAAACGCTCAAAGTAGAGTCCATTCTCTAAAGTAATTGTCTTTGCATTCAACGGTTTTACTTTCTCTTCAACCAAGGAGGTCACACATAAAACACCCTTAGATGCACGAAGGTCTACTTCAATTTTTTTAACACGATGAGGGGTTAATCCAATGGAGTCATTGACCTCTAAATGGTCATCTACCATATCATAAAAAACAGGTACTTTTATATTGGCTATATCAAAAAGCAAAGCATTAGCATTAATAACCACATCAATATCTAGTTTATCAATCAGATGGTTTAACATCATAGTATTGAATCTAATACTCAGTTTTTCTGGTTTAAAAAGTAAAGGTATCTGAACGATTTTGTTATCTTGTCTAAATCGGAGTGATTGAAGTTGAGAGATGATTTTATGTTTCAAAGAGCTATTGTCTATCTCCCAGTAGAGAAAATAACTATCTGTACTTTTCGCTAACTCATAGACACGATTAATCACCTTCAAGTTAGGCACATGGGGGATAAAGAGCATATTCATAATAGTAACCTTTTTTTATAATAAAATACCAAAATAAACATAGCTAAAAAGCTCATATCAAGGCTGTATACAACACAACTAGCTTCAAAGTCTAAAAGATAAAAAATAAAGACAGATATAAAAAATACAACACTACCAAGTAGTCTTACATAGAGTGCCAAATCAAATCTATCAAATCCTTTGATGATATTAAGAGCAAAGGTTGTGTAGGCTATAAATGGTAAGAGTGGAAGCATAAGGTTTAGATAGAAATACCCTCCTATATACTCTTTTGGGAATACCATAGCTATGATAAATTTGGTAAAAAAAGAGCCTAGTATAATTAATATAAAAAATACAATAAGATATCGTTTAAATTTTTGTTCTATACGAAGAATCTCTCCTATCTGTTTTTCTGAAATCAATTTTGACAATTGTGGGAAAGTAAAACTGTTAAGTGGGTAGACAAAGACTGCAACAAGTGAGAAAAAGATACTTTTTATCACAATTTGAAATTCGCTTAAAAAATCTATATCATCAAACAGGTTTAATATCACCAAAGAACTCATACTGATAAAAAAACCACTCAAAAAATACATTCCACTACTGAACAAAGTATTGGTAATAAATGGTTTTACCTCTTTTATCTCTGATGAATGTTTATCCCACTGTATAGGAGAGAAAAGCCATATATAGATGGTTTTAACTATAAAAGATAAGATAAAAGCATAGATAAGAGCATCTATATTATCTATATATTGACTTAAAATAGTAAAGCTTAGTATCATTCCCAAGGCTTGAATGAGATTTTCAAAAAGCATTATTTTATAGCCCTTAAAAGAGGCGTTGAGATAGGATAAGAAGATAGATAAAAGATTGAAAAACAATATAGAAACAAGAGTATATACAGGATACTTAAAATGTGAAAAATGATAATATATCAACTCAATAGTTAAAACGATAGCCGATAATCCCCAAAAAATATAACTATACCAATAGAGTATATTTTGAAAGTTATCTCTATCAAATGCTCTTATGAGGCTATCTTTAAATCCAGCAAACACCATAACACCAATAGATACCATATCCATAAAAGTATAAAAGATACCAATATCACTCTTATCTATATGATAGGAGAGGTATATCTTAAATACAAAATTCAATCCCATCACAAGGATACTTAAAACTGAAGCAGATAAAAGTAGTTTTTTCATTTTAAGTATTCCAAAATTTGATTGAGCGTTGTATCTAGGTTTTCATTTTTAATAATCACTTTATTGTTAAAAGGTAAGTTTTTAATATGCTTATTAAACTCTTCTATCTCTTGTTTTGAAACCTCTTGTTTTCTTTTTAAAATAGTATTAGCATCAGCATATAAAACAATAGCTATATCTGGTTTTAAAAACAGTTTATTGTAGAGTAAGTTATAGACTTTACCTTTGAGTGTTGTTGTATTACTCTCAAAGTAGTATCTATCGGTTATAATATGTTTACCTCTTAGAGTATATAATTGAAGTTTACTTACTCGAAAAAGCTTTTCAAAATATTGGATAAAAATAGATATAGGCTTTAAGTAGGAGATTTGATAAAGTTTTGATAGTTTAATACTTCTATCTCCTAGATAGTAACTCTTATAGCCAAAATCTCGACTCAATATATCGATAATAGTACTTTTCCCACTACCATCGATACCTATAAAAGATATAAGCTTTGCTTTTTTCTTAAAAAACTTCACTTTATAGAACTGAACTATATACTTAAACTTTAGATACTTAAACATTAATCTAGTATCTCGTTTGATAAGACCTAAAAAATCTTCAAACGATTTAAACTCTTTTTTAAAAGGATTTTTAGATAGATAATTCAAACAAAAATGGTGTTTCAAGATAAAATCTTTATGAGTGATAAAAAATTGATAATACTTCTTGTCAAATCCTCTTAAAAGTAGCATATATCTTATAGCATTTATACATAACTTTTCACTATCTGGATTTGTAAAATATCTCTGTTTTAACGCTTGTGTTGTCTCTATATCATAAAAAAATGTTTTTAAAAATGATGTATCTATATCTGTATCTATATCTATATCTATAAGTTTCTGTTGTTCATATTTTTTAAAATTTAATTTATTTTTCTCTTCAATAAAAAGGATAAACCCCTTATTGATTAAAAAAGTTTTAACATTATCTCTTTGTGTCGCATCTAAAAGTAAAAAATCATAATCACTCCCACTACGTACAAGTTTACAATGATAAGAACTTAAATCTTTTATAATGTTAGTTAAAAAATCCATTCAGTTCATCTTTCAAATAATATTTCATTTTAATTTTGGCATGATTCAATTGTTGATAGTTAAAATATTTTAATACTATCATTTTTAACTCATCTTGATATAAACGATAATGGTTTTTGTGATATTTTTGAAAAAAGAATATAAACTTTAAAATATCTGCTTCTATCTTTAGATTTTCTATATAATTGGTATACTGATAGTCAAAATCTATAAAATAGATAGTACTTGTTGAAACAAGGATATTATCCATATGAAAATCACCATGATAAAAACCAACATCTTCATTTAGTTTTAAAAGCTTAACAATAGATGCTTCAAAATAGTGTAAAAAACGCTCTTGGTCTTCTAAAAAACTACTTAACATTGTAGCATTGATTTTCTCAATATATAATATATCATTTGCTATATAAGCTTGTTTGTTATTTGCAATCATAAACTTTTCTTTTTCTTCTATTGTATTATTTAGTTGAAGAAATTTATATTTTAAAATCTCTTTGGATAACAGAGCTTCTCTTTTGGGATTGACTATTTTTATAACCCATTTTTTTCCAACAAGTGTAAAATGATAACCACTAATATAAACTCTTGATATTTTAAATATGACCAATAAATAAATTTTAGTGATATTAAAAAAAGAAAAATAGATGATTTTATAAAGATTATATAATATACTTTTTATCATTGCTTTGTTTTTTGATATCCCATATATGCCAATCTAATCCAATGTATTTGATTTAATAACACAAGCCAAATCCAAATGTATAAAAAGAGATTTAATCCAAACAAAACATAAATCAATCCACCAAATACCAGCCATTGGTTTTCCCAAGATTTTGAAACAATGATGAAATTTTTTATTTTTGTTTGAAGATTTTCATTTTTAAATCCAAAATATATCTCTCCATGTGAAGCTTCACTTAACCCCTCTTTAATACCTTTAAAATGTATATAAAAAGTCTTTTCTAAATTGACACTAAAAGAGATAATCCCCCATAAGAGAAAATATATCATATCTTGCGATATACTATACGCTATATAAGCAAAAAGCAAACCTACAACTCCCCAAACAGGTGTTAAAATAGCATCAAAAAATATCTCTAACCAAACTCCTAACTTACTACCCAAATTTTTATATCTAGCAACATCACCATCTACACTGTCTAAAAGTTCAGATATTTGAAAAAGTATAAAACCTAAAATATACCAATGGTTTAATCCCATAAAAGATATAAATGCAAAAATCAATAGTATGTTTCTAAAAATTGTGATTTGATTTGGTGTGATATTACGATTCATCAAATACTTTGTTACAATATAAAATGAAACCTTTCTTAAAAAATCGTGATAAAATGTTTCGCCTTTTAATCTTTTCATTCCATAGCCTTGATAATTGTATTTATTGTGTCTAATGATTGTTTTAAGTCATCAATATTAATGTTATAAAAACTTTTTAACTGTTCTTTTAATTGCGTAGTAGAAATATCTTTTGTTCTTGGTAAATAGATTACATCACAATATGATTTTAAAAAATCAAACTCGCCTCTCCAATCATCACCAATAATAAATATATCAACGTTATATTTTTGAATATCTTCAATTTTTTGCTCCCAAGAGTTTTCACTAATGACCAAATCAACATACTTTACAGATGCTACAATCTCTTTTCTATCTTTAAATGGTATTAACGTTTTTTTTCCTTTTAATTGATTAAAGGCATCACTAGAAACCCCTACAATCAATCTATCTCCATACTCTTTAGCTCTTTTTAAAAGGTTTAAATGACCTATATGAAACATATCAAATGTTCCATACGTTATCACTGTTTTCATTCTATTTCTCCAATCTTACTCTCATACAAAATCATACTATCAATAAAAAATTTATTGGTCCAGTTTACAAAATCAAAACTGCCATATCTACCCCAAAATGGAATACTCGCACTAAAACCACCTTTCATTATTGATGATTTCAACTGTTTACTTTTGAGATATAGCAGTGTATTTACAGCACACTGTTTATACTCATCATCTTGTGTGATTTGATAAAGCCTTATGGCTACTCCTACCCATTGGGCAACTCCTGTCATACATTTTTGAGAGTTTGTACAGTTAAAATCTTTATCATATTGTGAACACAAAATCACATCTCGATGAAGATTGATATTTTTGAAATTTTCACTGTTTTTTAGTATGGCATCTAGTATCTTTTTATCTTTTGTTATATCATAAATATCAAGTAATCCTTCAAGGATATAGATGAGTGTATGTAGATAAGCAGGTATAGTCTCTACAAATGAGCTATATTTAAAGTATCCGTTATCAAGTTGATTACTAAGTACCCAATCTATATTTTTAAGTGCTGATGTTTGTATCTTTTTATCATCTGAGATAACTCCATATCTATACATAGCACTAGCAACTCTTGAGTAGTATGTATGTTTTTCATTGTTGTATGCTACACTCTGCCAACTTCCATCATCTTCTTGGTTTGACATAAGCCAGTAAGATGCCTTCTTTGCTGAGTGTAAATATCTGTCATCTTTAGTATAACTATATAGATAGTTTAATCCAATAAGACACTGCCCTGTATCAAAAGCATACGGTTTGTTTGTATCTATCTCACTAAAGCTACCATCACTGTTTTGTATCTTTAATAGCCACTCTCCTGCACGAAGAGCAGAGTTTATATATCTCTTTTTATTAAGATGCAAACCAACTTCTATAAGAGAGGGAATGATATAACCTGTTGTCTCTATATAACTTTTATCTCTACCTGAAATAAAAGAGAACTTTCTACTATATCCACCATCACTATTTTGCATAAAGAGTAACCATTTTGCTGAATCATCTAAATGCTCCTTATCTCCCTTTACCTCTTTATTAAGCTGTGCTTTAATAGTAGCCCATAAGAGCCTTGGATACTTTAAACTATGTATCAATCCATAGATTTGATAAATCCTATCTTTCATTATTTTTTAAAAACTCCACAATCTTTTCACTCGCCTCTCCCTCTCCATAGGGGTTGTGTGCTTGTGCCATCTTCTCATACGCATCTGGATTCTCCAATAATGTAACAACACTTTGTACAATCTTCTCTTGTGTCGTACCAACAAGTTTCACTGTTCCTGATAAAATTGCTTCTGGTCTCTCTGTGGTATCTCGCATAACCAACACAGGTTTTCCTAAACTTGGTGCCTCCTCTTGAATACCACCACTATCTGTTAAAATCATTTCACTTTGACTCATTAAATAGATAAACTCTGGATACTCAAGAGGTGAAATAAGAGAGATATTTTCTATCCCATCTAAAATCTCATACACTGGTTTTTGCACTTGGGGATTGAGATGTACAGGGTAGATAATACGTATAGACTCATAGCGTTGTGCTATCTCTTTTAACGCATAACAGATATTTAAAAAGCCCTCTCCAAAACTCTCTCTTCTATGTCCTGTAACAAGAATAAAACTCTCTTTTGTCACATCAAAAAGTAAACCAGACGTTTGAAGATTCAACAAAATCCTCTCCTTTAGCAGAGGCTCATTATCTATCTTCTCAAGCATTAAAAAGAGGGTATCTATGACCGTATTTCCTGTCACCACGACACCCTCTGTAATCCCCTCTTTTGCAAGGTTCTCTTTAGCTGAAAATGTTGGAGCAAAGTGATAAGTAGCCAAAACAGAGGTCAATTTTCGATTTGCCTCTTCAGGGAATGGAGAGTAACGCTGATGGGTTCGTAGTCCTGCTTCAATATGCCCCACAGGAATATGCTGATAAAAAGAAGCTAAACTGGCACTAAACGTTGTTGTTGTATCACCATGAACTAAAACAATATCTGGTTGACAATCTAAAAGTACCTCTTTTAACCCCACTAATATCTCTGATGTAATGGTATATAAATCTTGATGAGGTTTCATCATATCCAAATCATACTCAGGCTCAATCTCAAAAAGTGATAAAACTTGGTCTAGCATCTCTCTATGTTGTGCTGTCACACAAACAGAGAGATGAAAGTGTTGATGTTCTCTTTGTAGTGCATAAATCAGAGGTACCATCTTAATCGCTTCTGGTCGTGTACCAAAAATAATTAAAACTTTTTTCATTCTCTCTCCTACAATCGCCATGTAGGATTTTTGGTAATACCCTTGACATCAATGAGAACCATATTCTCTTTACCAATGGCTTGGTATGCCTCATCACTTAACGCTTTAAACTGGTTGTGTGC
>Ga0256828_1001677_pt1 | contig 13640 bp, 13 predicted proteins | sample CV88metaG_FD_185993 | JGI IMG/M metagenome (GOLD analysis project Ga0256828, IMG submission 185993) | Hydrothermal vent microbial communities from East Pacific Rise, Pacific Ocean - CV88 | ecosystem: Environmental > Aquatic > Marine > Hydrothermal vents | place: Pacific Ocean: East Pacific Rise... | reverse complement strand
TGCCAATAAAGATGTGTTGGAGTATTATCGTGACTTGGATGGATTGAAACCAGCAGTTAAAGAGTCGTTTAGCTATTTAAATAAACAGTTTGATTCTATTGTTGCCGAGGGGGCTGGTAGCCCTGTGGAGCTGAATTTGATGGATAAGGATTTATCTAATGTTTATATTGCTACAGAGTTTGAGACTAAAATTATTTTGGTAGCAGATATTGAAAAAGGTGGGGTTTTTGCTTCGATTTGGGGGGTCTATAATCTTTTACCCCAAGAGCTTCGAGATAATGTTATTGGTGTGATTGTAAATAAGTTTAGAGGAGATATGAGCCTTTTTGATAAAGGGGTAAAGATTATAGAGGAGGAGTTTGAAATTCCTGTTTTGGGGGTTCTTCCTTATATTCCATTTAACTTGGGATTTGAAGATTCTCAGAGCCTTATTAACTACCAACAGACCAGTAAAAAAGATGCCAAAAGGGTGGCTGTTATCGCCTACCCTACCATGAGTAACTATAATGATTTTGAACCACTGATTGCAGATGAAAATATCGCTTTAGAGTTTATACAAAACAATATACTTTTAGATGGATTTGACCAGATTATATTGGCAGGTTCAAAGTTGGTTATTAAAGATTTAGAGTGGTTAAAAAAATCGGGACTCTTTGCACAACTAAAAACTACCAAAACAGAGATTTTAGGAATCTGTGGAGGGTATCAGATGATGTTTAAGAGTATTCATGACCCACAAGCAGTCGAAAGCCAAGAGCCAATAAGCGTTGAGGGGTTGGGATTGATTGATGATGATATTATCTTTTATAAAGAGAAGATAGTAAAACGAGATACCTATAATATTTTTGGAAAAGAGGTTGATGGGTTTGAGATTCATCATGGGGTTAGTGAAAAATATCCTCTTTTTTATGAGAAAGATAATATCAAAGGGACATTTGTTCATGGGCTTTTTAATGATGAAGCTTTTGAAATCTATAAAACAAGAACCATTAAATATTTTGTTGAAGAAATGAGAGAAAAACTAGATGTAACGAGAATAATGAAGAATATAAGCATTAAACCATAAGAAGTGTGCATATTTAGAGAGATAAAAGTAATCATTTTTACTTATTCTAGAAACATATAGAAGATTCTCTACTTTGAGAGTAAAATAGTTAAATATTAATTTTGAATAGGAAAAAATAATGTTTATGGGATTAACACTAATTACGTGGGTATTTATACTACTTATGGTTTTTGTTACAATGGTTGATTTAAAAAGTTATTATGAGGGAAATCACAAAGATTTTAAATCAATTATTGTTAGCTTGGGGGTTCTTGGAACATTTGTGGGTATCTGTATTGGATTATTTCAATTTGATACAGCCGATATTAAAGCCAGTGTTCCCCTGCTCTTAGATGGATTAAAAATTGCATTTATCACCTCGATTGTTGGGATGGGGCTTTCGATTGCTCTCTCTTTTCTTCAAAAGTTTGGAAACAGTGTAGAGATAGAAGATGAGTTAGAAGTCTTACTATTGATAGAGAAAAAACTTGACAACTTATCAATGCTAAAAAGCATAGATGAGAGACTAAAAAAACTAGATTCAATAGAGAACCATATGGAAAAAGTCTCTGTAGAGATTACTAATGTAAAAAAAGAGATACGAGAGAACCAATCTATGCTTTTTGCATTTTTAGAAAAAAGTCTAAATAAGATTAACCAATCATTAGATGATACAATAGATAAGTTGGCAGAGGGTGCAACTCAAGAGATTATTCAAGCGTTAGAGCATGTTATTAATGACTTTAACAACAACCTTACAGAGCAGTTTGGAGACAATTTTAAACAGCTTAATGAGTCGGTTAAAAATATGATTGTTTGGCAAGAGAACTATAAAAACTCCATTCAAAACCTAGAAGAGTCTTTTAATAAATCACTTTTGGGGTTAAGCGTTACCGATGAAAAGCTTAGTAGCATCACCTCTAATTATCAAAAAATAGACCATACTCACCAACGATTGAACGAGATAATTGTAACCAATGAGAATCAGATAAGAAATATTGAACACCATCTACAACAGATGTCTGCCATGGGAGAAAAAGCAAAAAGCATGATTGACTCTATAGATGGTTTTTCAGAAAAGATAAAAGGCTCTCTCTCTACACAATCCGAAGTCTTAACGCAATTAACCAAAGAGAATAATATTCTAAAAAAAGAGATAGAGAAGCAGTTGCCTGAAAGCTTAGGAGAACTCAATAGAGCATTAACCTCTTTGACCAATAAGTTTAGAGATGACTACAACTCCTTTTTGGAACATGTAAGTAAAATTATGGAAATAAACAGTAAACTTTAAGATGAAACTGACAAAATTTGAGACACTATGGAGTGCAGTCAACCAGTACGAGCTGGATAAAATTGCAATAACAGAGACCAAACTCTTTTATAAAACAGGGTTAGATACCGATTTAAGCGATATTTTCAATCTTGATGATGGATTGGTAACGGTTCTAAAAGATGGAACAGTTAGAAAAAGTATTGTCTACATTAGTGAGATAAAAAGATGGGCATTTGACAGTTATGGTTACCCTAAATTTCATATATTCAACTGTCGTACATTGGTACAGATGAGAAATGGAGGAAAAGTTGAACGGTATAAAAAAACTTTACGCTCTGATGGTAATTTTTTAATGGTAATCAGTGGAGATGAGCATGGAGAGACGCGATATGTTCCTTTAGAAATTTGTGGAAACTGTCTTCATCAATACAATACAAAATTTAATAGACGATGTACCAAACCTACATTTAATATTAAAGCGTATATAGAACAGCCCATTAGAAACCATAATATGGAGCTAAACCCAACCCTTTTCAAAGATGATTTAGAGACAGTTCCTCAATTTTATGCCAAAAATTGGAATCAAATCTCAAACAAATTAAAGAGGATTAAAAACTACACATGTCAAAAGTGTGGAATTAGATTAGAAGAGGCTAAAAAATATCTTCATACCCATCATGTTGATAGTAATCCATCCAATAATATTGTTGGTAATTTAAAAGTTTTGTGTATTGAGTGCCACTCAAATGAGTTTAATCATGGACATATTAAACAGAATCCAAACTATCACGAGTTTTTAAAATATAAAAAGAGGATAGAGAATGAAAGTTGAAAGAGAGTGGATGAATATATCTGATATGATGTCGGGTTTAATGATGATTTTTCTCTTTATTGCTATCTCTTTTATGATAGAGGTCGAAGAGGATAAAAATAAAGCAGAAGAACTTGCCCAAGAGTATAAAAAATCTCAAGACTCAATCAAAGAGATAGTTGTCACCTATCAAGCATCACAACAGATGTTAAATCAAGACCTCTATAGCGAATTTAAAGATGATTTAGAGAGATGGGGAGCAGAGATTACAAAAGATAATATCTTTAGATTTAACTCTCCAGAAGTACTTTTTAGAACAGGAAGCAGTAAAATATCCAGAGAGTTCAGAAGAATTTTAAACGATTTTTTTCCAAGATATATCCAACTATTGAGTTCAAAAAAATATATCCAAGAGATAGACGAGATAAGAATAGAGGGACACACCACCAATGGATGGAAAAATGGAACATCTAAAAACAGTATCTATTTAAAAAATATGAGGCTCTCTCAAAACAGAGCAAACAATGTATTAAGGTACTGCTACTTAATTAAAAAAGGTTTAACCAAAACAGATAAAGAGTGGCTAAAAGAGAAACTAAGAGCCAATGGCATGGCTTTTTCAAAACTTATCTACAGAGAAGATGGAGCAGTTGATTATCATAAATCTAAAAGGGTTGAGTTTAAAGTTGTAACCAAAGCACAAGAGAAAATTTATAAAATTATTGAGCAGTTAAAATGAATCTAGAGATAACTTTTCTTGCCTACCTCATCGACAAAATATTTGGAGAGTTCTCATTTATACGACACCCTGTGGTGATTATGGGTGATTATATAAAATGGTTTGAGAAGCGATTTTATAGAGATTCTGTTGTTAGAGGTTTTCTATTAAGCCTTACACTCCTTATTCTTGTCTATTGTACTGTTTTTTTGACTCTTGCACTCTTGTCGGGATGGGGGCATCCCGACCTACAGCTCTTTATTATGGGAGTTATTGGCTCTACCACCATTGCATCGAATATGCTCTATGCTTCGGTTAAAGACCTCATTAAAAATCCACACCATATTAAATATTTAGTAAGCCGTGATACAAAAGCGTTAAGCAGTTCAGATATTAATAAAGCAGGTGTTGAAACCTATGCCGAAAATATGAGTGATGGGGTTATTGCACCTCTTTTTTATCTGCTTCTTTTTGGACTGGAGGGGGCGTTTATCTATAAAGCAATTAATACGCTTGACTCTATGGTTGGGTATAGAAATGAGCGTTATGAAAAGTTTGGAAAGTTCTCTGCTATTTTAGATGATGTGGTAAACTATATTCCTTCTCGAATAACAGCACTTTTGATTGCTCTACTTATGTTAAGTCCAAAAACTCTATTTAACTTCTATAAGTATGGTAAGAAACACGACAGCCCCAATGCAGGACATCCTATCTCGGCAATGGCTTTGGCAATTGGCGTACAACTGGGTGGAGATACTCTCTATTTTGGAAAACTCAAAAAGAAAGCCAATTTTGGAGGGGGAAGAGTAGAAATAGAGAGTAGAGATATTTTAAAAGCTCTCTCTTTTCAATGGCGTTTGGATATACTTCTATTTTTAGTTTTAGGAGTAGTTTTATGGAGAAACATGGTGGCAATATAACAGCCTTTGCCAAAGAGATTGGATGTCGTGTAGAGGAGGTTATTGACCTCTCTTCTAATATCAATTTTGTTAAACCTAAGATTGATATAGATTTTAATAGGCTAAATGTCTCCTCTTATCCAAACTATGACCTGCTCTATCAATCTATAGCAACACGATACCAGTTAAAAACTTCTCAGATTGAACTTTTTAATGGAGCAACGGTAGCGATTCATACCCTTTTTAGAGAGCTAAATCTTAACCACTGCATACTCTATGCACCTCTTTATGGAGAATATAACCATTCAGCTAAAATATATGGATACACCGTAGAGACGATTAATAGATTTAACACTATAGAAGAAGATATAAAAGAGAACACTTTGGTTATATTTGTAAACCCCTCTACCCCTGATGGAGAGTTTTATCAACTCGATAAATTGATGCAAAAATGGATAGATAAAAGATGTACCATTTTAATAGATGAATCTTTTTTAGATTTTACTCCCCATGACTCTATGATTAAATACATTTCAACCTATGAGAAACTCTATATTCTAAAATCTATGACCAAATTTTATAGTTCGGCAGGAATGCGTATAGGGGCTATATTTTCAAATGAAAAGAGTATTAAAAAACTAAAAGAGAAAGAGCCTCTATGGAAAATTTCCGAGTTTGATAGTCAATATTTACAATCTGCTCTACAAGATAGAAGCTTTATTAAAAAATCAAACCAAAACAATAATCATGCAAAAGAAGAGTTGATTACTTTTTTAGAAAAGTTATCATTTATAAAAAAAGTCTACCCATCAACAGCCAATTTTATATTGATAGAGTTAAAAGGGATTAATACAAAAGAGCTTCAAAAGAGACTTGCCTCTTCTAAAATAATGGTTCGGAACTGTGAAAACTTTGACTTTTTAGACAACTCCTTTATAAGGATTGCCATTAAAGAGCCTTTTAAACTAAACATATTAAAGGATAAATTATCAAAAATTTCTATTTAGGTTTTAAATTTGCCTTCTCCCACTTCTCGATTTTACCAATAGTATTTAAAAAGAGTGACGATTTATCTCAAAAAGAGGTCTTGGGTGCAATGCTCTTTACACTTCCTCTTTTAGGATTAATATTGGGATTCATCACCGTTGGTCTATTCTCTCTTCTCTCCTCATTGGGGTGGTATGGAGCTGTTGTATCGGCTATATTCTATATGGTATTTTATGGTTTTATCCATACAGAAGCAGTAATGGATGTGGCAGATGCTATCTATGCTTCTCATTCAGGAAAAGATGCCTATCAAGTTATCAAAGAGCCAACGGTTGGAGCAATGGGTGTTTTATATGCCTTGACCGTTGTTCTTTTAAAAATAAGTGGTATTGTTTTTCTATTAATGAACCATCTCTTTCTAGAGTTTATCGCTATTCTAATTATCTCTCGCCTATCCCTACTTATGCTTATTAGAGTACATACCTTTAAATCCTCTTTTGTTACAAAGCTAAAGGAGTCTCTCTCAAATATCTATATAATCGCCTCTTTTTTACTATTTACACTAATTGGTTCTCTTTTAACCATTGAGTTTATTCTCTTATTGATAGAGGGGCTTCTTTTAGCCCTGATTATCTCTTATGGTATAAAATTAAAAATAGCATTTGTCAATGGTGATGTGTTGGGTGCAACTCTTGAAGGAGTTGAGATAACGCTACTCCTCTTGGTTGCTTTAGTACGATGAGAGTTTAAGGTTATCAATAAAACCACCTGTAGCTAGAAAAGTCTCTATTTTAATAACTTTATTATTGGGTTCTAGCTTCTGTAACTCTGCCTCAACATCTACTCTAAAGTGATTCCAAATATTAATGGCAAGACCCACATCTTCGTAACCACGAACATGTTCCACAGGAGAGGGATAAGAGAGCCAAATATTTCCATCTCCATAATCATCAGAAAAAGGCTTTACATCACCATGATTGAAAAATGAATCCCAAATCATGGCACGTCTACCATTTGTTGTCTGAACATAAACACCAACTTGATAGTGAGGAATATAACCCTTGTCGGGAAGATTTGGTAAACGATAACCACTTAAACCACCCATATCCATCTCTAAAATTTTCTCTTTGCTATTGTTCATCTCTAAATGATACTCTGCAACATTCTGCCGACCATCAACCCATTCAGGAGTTAAAACCAATGTTCCATCACTATGGAAACCCATAGCAACTCTTACAGGTTTATAATGCCCCAATACTTGAACCCATTTTGAAGAGAGTGTAACCTCTGCATCTTCGTATATTGTAGCATGTTCTGTAATGTCTATTTTATTTGAAATACGATAGTTTTCTGACTTAGAACCGATATATTTATATTGATGTTTTCCATCACTTTTCATATACCACAAAGAGTAATAACGACCATTCTTCCATAAAATATCTGCATGACCATCACCATTAAAATCGCCTATCGCTTCAAGCAGATATTTTTTTACTGATTTTGAACCTATATTTTTATATTGATGTTTTCCATCACTTTTCATATACCATAAGTAGTGACCCGAAGCTCTTTTCCATAATATATCTACAATACCATCATTATTAAAATCTGCCACACCCATAACCATATACTCTGTTGATTTTGAGCCTATATTTTTATATTGATGTGTTCCATCACTTTTCATATACCATAAGTAGTTACCAGAACCCCTTCTCCATAAAATATCTGCCATACCATCGCTGTTAAAATCTCCTACTCCTACAATAGAGTATGCTGTCGATTTTGAGCTTATTTTTTTATAACGATGTGTTCCATCACTCTTCATATACCATAAATAGTTACCAGAACCTCTCCTCCATAAAATATCAGCAATACCATCACCATTAAAATCGGCTACAGCTTTTACTGAATAGCTTGTTGATTTTCTACCAATATATTTATATTGATGTGTTCCATCAGCATTCATATACCATAGAGCATAGTAATGTTTTGTCTTCCAAAGAATATCTGTAATACCATCACCATTAAAATCACCCATCCCCTTAAGTGCATATTTTAAATTTTTGCCACCTATATTTTTATAAATATGTTTTCCATTCGATTCCATATTCCATAAACAATTACCATCGGTTGTTCTCCATAGAATATCAGATTTACCATCACCATTAAAATCATAATTTTTTGCACTCAGAGTTGTAAATAATAAAATTATTAAAAATACAAATAAAGATATTTTTTTAAAGAACATAAAGTCTCCATTTTAAAGATTTTTTTTCATTTTATCTTTATTTTTATTAAAAATAAACTACTTATATAGTTTTGGTTACACTTCTAAAAAAAGAAAAGAGGTAAAATGTCCTACAGCTCATGGTTTCAAGCACATGGAGAGAAGCATAAAAAAATTATAAAAAAATTAACCCATTTAACAGATAATGAGATTATTCAATATTTTCGTTTTGACAATATGGTAAAAAAAGAGCCAAACTTTTGTCCATTGTATAAAGATAATAAAAAATGTCATGACAACGAAGCATTAAACTGCTATTTTTGTGCCTGTCCAAATTTTAGATTTAAAGATGAAGGTTTTAAAATAATAGAAGAGCAAACACTCTTTTCATACTGTAGTATTGACTCAAAAGATGGAACACAATATAAATCAAAAGAGAGCATCCATCAAAACTGTGCAGGTTGCTTTGTTCCACATTCAGAGGCTTATATAAAAAAACATTTTAATCGTGACTGGTTTAAAGCGATGCAAAATGTAACTAAATCATAATTTAAAGGGGCATATCATAATTTGTTATCAAACTTATTATAATTATTTATATATAATAGACTAAAAAAGGTGGAAGTGTGTCAAAACTAGAATCTCAGAGTTATAAGTATACTCCGTACGACAAAATTGACAAAGAGCAATTAAAAAAAGATATTGAAGAGGCTAAAGCAAAAATTGGAGACCCCAGTCAAGAGGATTTTGAACATCTTCTAAAAATGGAGAGATGGGGAAGAATGTTTACTGCATCAGGATTTGCTTTAACCATAGCGATTGCTATTGCTGAATTAAGTCTAGGAGGCTTAAGTGGTTTTATATTTTGGCCATTAGCCATTATTGCTGCTATACTTATTAGTACAGGAAATGTAGGAAGATGGGCAAATGTAACCCACCCTATTCTACATGGAGCATACGACAAAGTACCAAATGTACCAGAGCAATATAAAAAGAAAAACTTTGCACAAGGAAGTAGACGTTGGTGGGATTGGTTAGATTGGATTAAACCAGAAGCATGGATGTATGAACATAATATTATGCACCACTACCACCTTGGAGAGACCGATGATCCCGATAATGTCGAGAGAAATATGCAGTGGCTTATTCAATCGAAAACACCAATGTGGCTAAGAACTCTTTTTGTATATGTTTTTGCTGCTACTTGGAAATTTACATATTATGCACCAAATACACTTAGAATCTTAAAAAACAAAAAGTTAAAAGAAGAGAATAAAATGGAGATATTGAGTTATGATTATAACCCAAAAAGACCATTTGGTTTTGACCTATGGTGGGACTACTATATTCCTTACTTTGCTGTTCATTTTATTATGGTTCCTGCACTATTTTTACCTCTTGGTGTAAATGCTGTAATTACTGCACTCATTGTTATTGTTATGGCAGAAGCTTTTACAAATCTTCACTCATTCTTAGTAATTGTACCTAATCACTCGGCAGAAGACATCTATATGTTCAACAAGCCATATAAAGGGCATGGAGAGTTTTATCTTCGTCAGATTATGGGTTCAGTAAACTATAATACAGGTTCAGACTGGATTGATTATATGCACGGATTCTTGAACTACCAAGTAGAACACCATCTTTTCCCTGATATGCCATTGAGTTTTTACCAAAAAACACAACCATTGGTAAAAGAAATTTGTAAAAAACATGGTCTTGAATATAGACAAGAGTCAGTATTTAAACGTATGGCTATGACCATTGACCTTATGACAGGAAAGACAAAGCTTCTTAGAGTAGATGGAATTTAACAAAACTATTTATAATTAGAGATTAATCTTTAACAAGTATAATCATAGCCATAATCAGCAGATTTAATAATAAATCTGCTTCTTAAGGAATATGAATGAAAAAAATTTTACTGTTACTTCTTACAACCTATAGCCTTGTAGCAACTCCCCTACCCCAAACAATCAAAACGACTATTAAATCTATTCATGGAGATACCATCCAACTTTCAAATAGTGTACCACAAGGAATGTCTGGAATTATTGTTCATAACTATGGAAATGGTCTACTTGCTATTACTCATTCGGTCATTACAACCCAAAATGGACAAGCAACAATTCTACCATATAAAGCAATTATACATGAGAATATCCCTACTGTTAAAACAGAAGCAAAAGTAAATGACAACGTTATTTTGGGTAACTTCTATAACAATGCGTTGGTCATTGCACCCAATGCAAAAACCTATAGCGATATTACAAAAAGCTTCAAAAAAACATGGATTCATCCCGATGCTTATGCACTCGATTTTATGAGAGAAGAGAAGTCAGCAATTTCATTAAACAGCTTACAAAAATTTGCAAGAGCAAACCAAATAGGATTGGTGCTTATTGCTACAAAAACACAACTGCTTGTCCTCGACCCAATCAGTAAAAAAGTTATAGATAGACAACCCTTTAATGAAACTGTACAAAAAGCAATGAAACCTTTCTTTTCACGTTTTGAACAGATGGATGTTTCGGCTTTTGGTTGGTCAGATATAACATTACAAGATTACTACCAAGCCGTTGAAACTTTAAAATAGAGTCTTAACAAATCAAACTTTAACAAAAAATCAAAAAAGAGAAAAAATGATAGAGAAACAACATTTAAATGCCTTTATTAACATTGTAGGAAAAGAGAACATCTACGATGATAAAGCACATATGATAGCCTACAGTTATGATGCAACACGAACCCATTTTGAACCAGATGCCGTTATCTTTCCAAGAGATGAAGCAGATGTAAGCAAAATATTAAAATATTGCAACGACAACCTCATCGTTATTACAGCACGTGGAGCAGGAAGTGGTTTTACAGGTGGAGCATTACCAGCCAACGGTGGAATTATTCTTGCAATGGAAAGACACATGAACAAGATTTTAGAGATTGACACCGAAAATATGGTAGCCGTTGTTCAACCAGGTGTGGTTAATATGGATTTACAAAAACATGTAGAAAAACGTGGACTCTTCTACCCACCAGACCCAGCAAGTGAAGAGTACTCTACTTTGGGTGGAAATGTAAGTGAAAATGCAGGTGGTATGCGTGCAGCTAAATATGGAATTACCAAAGATTATGTTATGGCTCTTCGTGCAGTTAGAACCAATGGTGATATTATCCGAGCAGGAAAACGAACCATTAAAGATGTGGCTGGTTACAACACAGCAGGTATCTTAATTGCAAGTGAAGGAACATTGGCTGTTTTAACAGAACTTACCCTCAAACTTATTCCAAAACCAAAATATAAAAAGACCTATATGGGAATCTTCCCAAGTGTTGATAATGCCATGAATGCAGTATTTAAATCTCTATCAGCTGGTGCAAACCCTGTAGCAATGGAGTTCTTAGATAAGTTGGTTATTGAAGCCCTTATTGAAAAACTTGGTGTTGATTTACCAAAAGAGGCAGGTGGAGTATTGGTAGGAGATGTCGATGGAAATGTACCCGAAGAGGTGGCATTTCAACTTGAAACACTAGAGAAATCATTTAAAGAGAATGGTGCAACAGAGTTTAAAGTAGCTCAAAATGAAGCAGAGGAGAAAGAGTTATGGTATGCACGAAGAAACGCATCTCAATCCATTACCATTTTTGGAAATAAAAAACTAAATGAAGATATATCTGTACCCCGTTCTATGTTACCAAAAGCACTGAAAGAGATATATGCTATTGGAGATAAATATGGATTTAAAGTACCCTGTTTTGGACATGCAGGAGATGGAAATATCCATGTAAATGTAATGATTGATATTTCTCAAATTGATGAAGGTCATAAATGTATAGAAGAGATTTTTGAACTCGTTGTTGGTATGGGAGGAACATTAAGTGGAGAGCATGGAATAGGTACCAGTAAAGCACCATTTATGGGCATCGCTTTTAACGAACAAGAGCTACAACTATTTAAAGATATAAAAAAATCATTCGACCCAAATAATATATTAAACCCTGGAAAGATGGGTTTATAGAATGAGAGCTACTTTACTCTTTTTAACACTCACTTTTCTGGCACTTACTCCGTTAAGAGCTATTGATTACACTCAAAAGTCAGAAGTCAAAAAATTTATGCACACGATGCAATATAGATATGGCTTTAAGAAAGATACCTTAGAGAAATGGTTTAAAAGTGTGCGTAAACGGAGTAAAGTTCCCAGACTTAGACAAGGATTATTTTGTGGGGGTGGTCGATGTCGTTCTATGGGAAGTTGGGATATTTACAATTTTCAATTTAAAAAACGGGTAGGTGGTGGTATCTACTTTATGAATAAATTTAAAAAAACATTGAAACGTGCCTATAAGCGATATGGAATTCCTCCTGAATATATTACGGCTATTATTGGTATTGAAAGTAACTATGGTGTAATGCGTGGAGACTACTTTGTTTTTGACCGTTTGGTTCAGCTCTCTTTTGATAAAAATGATAGAAGGGCAAAATTTTACAGAAAACAGCTAAGAGCATTATTAAGACTCTCTGCAAGAGAGAAGATAAATCCCAAAGATATACGAGGCTCTTCCTCGGGAGCAATTGGATTGGCTCAATTTATTCCAAGCACCTATAAAGCATTTGCTGTTGACTTCAATAAAGATGGAAAAAAACAGATGAACAATGTGGTTGATGCCATTGGAAGTATCTCTAACTATTTTAGAAAACACCACTGGAGAAGAGGAGAAGATGTTGCAGTAAGGGTAAAATATAAAGGAGACCGTTTTGATGCCCTTCCTACAGGATATACCCATACTTACTATAGAAAAAATCTTGATGGCATAGAGCCAAGAGAAGATTTTAACTATCACGGAAAAGTAAGTCTAATAAAGCTAGAGAAACATCTATGGGATGAACTATGGTATGGAGGAAGAAATTTCTATGTTATTACCCGATATAACCACAGTTCATACTATGCAATGGCAGTACACCAATTGGCTCAAAAGATAAAAAAGGGTTATAAAAAACGTTATCATAAAGATTTAGTAAAGTAGAGAAAGAGTCTACTTTCTAATTAACCAAGAGAAAGTCAAAGCCGAAGCAACAAATACAGTAACAGCATAAACTGTCCAAATTATAGGAAAAGCAATCCCTGTAATTCCATCTGCTCCTCCAACAACTGAAATCATCCATGTATTTGGCATAATTACAATAGAGAGTGTCATCATTAAAACAACTGCATGTAAAATTAAAACTAGATTTTTCATCTATTTATCCTTTAAACTTTTAAATCAAGAAATCATACTATAATAAGATATAATTTAAAAAGAACACTTGAGGAAATGTCAATAACCTCCCCCAATCCTTGACGGATATGGAGGAGGCTTGATTGACCAGATTAAGAGGCTAGAGATAGCCAACTACGATATTTTTGTTACCACACCTTAGAGTGCTTCTCCAGCTCCAAGCTCTGTGTAGGCTCTTTAAGTTGGGTTAAAGCCCTGTGAACCTAAGGACGATTTGCCATTGCAAACAAGCATTTATATCATTATCGAGGAGAGAGTCGAAAGACCGTTACCACCGAAAGGTGCGTTAATTTGAAAAAGGATTATAGATGGTTTTTGTATTAAGCAAAAACAAAACACCTTTAGCCCCAACTAGAGAGGCTAAAGCTAGAATTTTACTAAAAGAGGGAAAAGCAGTTGTTCA
>Ga0256828_1001676_pt1 | contig 13644 bp, 11 predicted proteins | sample CV88metaG_FD_185993 | JGI IMG/M metagenome (GOLD analysis project Ga0256828, IMG submission 185993) | Hydrothermal vent microbial communities from East Pacific Rise, Pacific Ocean - CV88 | ecosystem: Environmental > Aquatic > Marine > Hydrothermal vents | place: Pacific Ocean: East Pacific Rise... | reverse complement strand
GCAAACAACTATTTTTGCCTATATGCAATCAAGTGTAACAGATACTCTTATACTCTCAATCTCTATGACACTGCTTATTGTAGCATTGACAATGTTACTGATCTTTAAAAACTTGAAGATGCTGTGGTTATTTTTACTGCCAAACATCGCTCCTATTATCTTTGTGGGCGGTGTTATGGGGTACTTAAACATAAGTGTTGATATTGGAGTAGCTATCTCTGCTGCGGTTATTTTAGGCATAGCAGTGGATGATACTATTCACTTTTTTAGTAAGTATTTTGATTCTATAAAGGTGAGAGGATTTGAAGAGAGTATAGATTATATTTTAAGTCATAGCGGAAATGCAATGATACTCACAACACTTATACTCTCTTTTACCTTTGCTATCTTTGGAGTGAGTAGTTTTGTACCTAATGTTAATTTTGCCATTGTAACAGTGAGTGCACTTAATATTGCACTTTTATTTGACTTAGTATTACTTCCAGCATTGTTAAGTTTATTTAATAATAGAAATTTGCTATGAACAGTATTTCAACTTGCTATGTTGTTTTCTGATTAGTGTAGCCAGATCACTCTATAGAGATGTAGTTTTTACTACATCTCTATACGAATACCAACAGGACAGTGATCAGATCCTTCTATATAGTCCAGTATGAAAGCATCTACAAGATTTTCTGCCAAATCTTCACTTATAAAAAAGTAATCAATTCTCCAACCTACATTTTTAACTCTTGCATTGGCTCTATAACTCCACCATGAGTATCTGTCAAGTTCATTACCATTGACATAACGAAAAGTATCGATATAGCCATGATTGAGGAGTGTATCTATCCATGCACGCTCTATCGGTAAAAAACCACTTGTTTTTGAGTTTGCCTTTGGATTTTTTAGATCTATCTCACGATGGGCAGTATTGACATCACCACAGATAATGATGCTTTTTCCATCCTCACGCAAAGCTTCACAATGTGCTAAAAAGTCATCATAAAACTTCATTTTATAGTCAAGCCTATTTTGATCTTTTTGTCCATTAGGGAAGTAGACATTAAAAAGTACTATGTCATCATAGTGTGTTTCTATGATACGTCCTTCATTCATAGTATCAATCTCCGGACATGTTGAATGAAGATCACTCTGTATAGTAGAAAAAGTTGCTGTTCCGCTATAGCCTTTTTTCTGTGCAGAGTTTATAAGTACTTCTGTAAACTCTTTTTTAAAAAGATTGTCTGGAATCTGCTCTTTTTGTGCTTTGATCTCTTGTAGACATAAGATATCAGTATCTCGCTCGTCTATCCATTTGAGAGCTTCTTTATTTGCAACTGCACGAATGCCATTAACATTCCATGAGATAATTTCTATTGTATCTGACATAAATTTTCCATTGTGATTTACTATATAATAAATTATATAGTTATTTTGAGGAAACTCCCATAAATTGGGAGTTTATAAGCTAATTTTATACGAAATTAACGTTTGCTAAGTGATGCTGCAGGCCTAACTCTTCAGGAGAACATCCAAGTGCAAGACCAACCATTTGTTGCATATGAAGAACTGGAAGTTCAACATCACGACCGATTGCTTCACTTGCATGATGAGTTTGTGTGTCAAGTTTTAAGTGACAAAGTGGACAAGGCGTTACCATCATATCTGCATTGCCATCCATCGCACCTGCGATTGCATTTCCTGTAAGAATAGCTGCAGTTTTTGGAGCTTGCAGTTCAACATGGAAACCACAACATTTGTTTTTCTCTTTATAATCAACTGTCTCACCACCACAAGCAATGATCAGATCATCAAGTGAAGTAGGGCGGTATGGATTGTCTTTCTTATGAAGTTCAGAAGGACGAATATTATGACAACCATAAAAAGGAGCAATATTAAATTGGCTCAGTGGTGTAACAACCATCTCTTTGATCTTGTCAAGACCGATATCATCAATGATAGCATACAAGAAGTGAATAATCTCAGATGTACCTTTATACTCTAAACCAACTTCTGCAAGTTTCTCATTTACTTTTGCTTTAAGTTCCGGATTTTCATCTAAACGATGTTTTGTCATAGCAGTATTTAGCTGGCAAGTATTACAGATAGTGACCATTGTAAGACCATGCTTTTCTGCATATGCGATATTTCTTGCATTTAAAACAAGAGATAAAAAGTCATCATAATCTTGAAGATGAGAAGCTCCACAACATGAAGCCTCTGTGAGTTCTATAAGTTCGATTCCAAGTTTTTCAGCCACAGCCATTGTTGACATCATTTGCTCTGGAGTACTTTGTTTTGCTGTACATCCTGTAAAAAGTGCGTATTTTAATTTTTCCATTCTTTAACTCCTAGAACTTTGCTGTAGATGAGGATTTAACAAGCTTTTTGATCTCATCAAGGTTATCTGATTTTGTGATGCCCCATGGTGGAACAATTTTGCCTTTTCTAAACATTTTAATTGCAACAGGTATGTGCTTGACAATTGAAGGACCTTCAGAGTAAAGTACCAAACCACCTTCATCAAGTACACCATTTTTAACAATTGAGTGTTTAAAACCAACTGCATGGCGTGTTGCAACATTACTTTTTGCTACACCCTCTGTAAAGAGCATTTGGTGAAGTTTAGTAATTTTTTCAATTGGATTTACCTCTTTTGGACATACTTCTGCACATTCAAAACATTTTACACAATCCCAAACACCCTGTTTTTCAGCTTGAAGCTCATTCAGACGTGCTTTATGTGCATCATCACGAACATCTGCTTCAAAACGGTATGCTTTTGCAAATGCTGCAGGGCCAAAGAAATCTTCATTGATTTCAACAACCGGACAAGCATAGTGACAAGCACCACATTGAATACATAAGTCTGCATCATTAAGGACTTCAGCTTCTTCAGGTGTAACAATATGCTCATGTTCTGGATGCTCTTCAACATCAGAGATAAGGTAAGGATGGATCGCATCGTGTTTCTCCCAGAAGTCGCCTTTGTCTATGATCATATCTTTAACAGCACGTTTTTTACTTAATGGTTCAATAACAAGCTCATTCCCAAAAAGCTCAACCATATCATTCATACTCTCTTTACATGCAAGTGTACTTCTACCATTTACCTTGATAGCACATGCACCACAAATACCATGACGGCAAGATCTTCTGTATGAGAAGCTTCCATCATGATCCCATTTGATTCTGTTTAATATATCAAGGACAACTTCTTCAGAAGTAACCTCCATATTGTAATCTTCGTAATATGGAAGATAATCCTCGTCAGCATTAAAGCGAAATACTTTAAAGTTTACCTGTTGTGTAGTAATTTTATGCTCCATAAGTTATCCTTAGTAATTTCTAGCTTTGAGTTCATGTTTGCCAAGAACAACATCCATGTAATCCAAGTTAATTTGTCCATTTTCATTCATATATGCCATTGTATGTTTTAAGAAGTTTTCATCGTCACGTTCTTTGAAATCTTCTCTATAGTGTGCACCACGGCTCTCTTTTCTTGGAAGTGCAGACTCAACAATAAAGAGTGAGTAATCAAGCATATGACCAAGCTCGATAGCCTCTTGAAGTTCAGTGTTAAACACTTTAGATTTATCTTTGATACGGATGTTTTTAAATCTCTCTCTTAGCTCTTTTACTTTGTCTACTGCGATTTGAAGTGTTTCACCTGTTCTAAAAGCCCCAGCATTATCACTCATACATTGTTGCAGTTCTTCACGAATTTGTGGAACTGTTTCATTACCATTGTTATTAAGAATAAAATTGATTTCATCCAATGCAATTTGTGCATCTTCTTGCGTTGCTTCTCTAAGTTCAATCGTATCAATCTCTTCAACCATAGTTTTACCAACAAAACGACCAAAAAGAAGTGCTTCAAGAACTGAATTTGCGCCTAAGCGGTTTGCACCGTGAACAGAGACACAAGAACACTCACCAGCAGCATAGAAACCTTCTACATACTCGTTATTGTTTTTTCGAACATTTCCTGCAATATTTACTGGAATACCACCCATAGAGTAGTGTGCAGTTGCAGAGATTAAAATTGGCTCTTTAATCATATCTAGACCAAGGAAAGTCATTGCAAGATCACGGAGCTCTGGAAGTTTTTCCATAATAAGATCTTTTCCAAGATGTGTTACATCTAAAAATACCGCATCTTTTCTTGGACCAACACCACGACCTTCGCGGATCTCATTTAAGATAGCACGACTTACAACATCTCGAGATGCAAGTTCAAGAGCATTTGGTGCATACTTTTCCATAAAACGCTCACCTTTAGAGTTGAAAAGACGTCCACCTTCACCACGTGCAGCTTCAGAGATTAGAACACCGTTACCACTTAAACCTGATGGGTGAAACTGTACAAATTCCATATCTTCTAAAGGAAGACCATGACGAGCAACGATACTAAGACCATCACCAGTATTTGCGTGAGCATTGGAATTGATCTTGTATGAACGAGCATAACCACCAGTGGCAAACATTACAGATTTTGCATTAAAAATAGCCATTTGCATATCGCGAATGTTAAATGCTATAACACCAGATACTTTGCCATCTTTATAGATAATATCTGCAGCATACCATTCATCCCAGAACTTAACACCTGAACGGTGTGCTTGTTCATAAATAGTTTGAAGTAAAGTAAGACCTGTTCTGTCTTTTGCAAAACATGCACGAGGAGAGCTTTGTCCACCAAAAGGGCGTTGTGCAATCTTTCCGTCTGGTGTACGGCTAAATGCTGCACCCATTCTCTCTGCCCAACGAATAGTTTGAGGTGCCTTTTGACACATAAATTCAACAGCATCTTGATCTGCCAAGTAGTCAGAACCTTTTACCGTGTCAAACTCATGAAGCTCAACAGAGTCTTCATCACTAAATGCCGCATTAACACCACCTTGAGCTGCACCAGAGTGACTTCTTAATGGATGGAGCTTTGTAATAACAGCAACTTTTTTTCCTGCATTTTGCAACTCTCTAGCTGCTGCACATCCCGCAAGACCTGCACCAACAACAATTGCATCGTAAGTATAAATAGGAATACTCATTAACTTTCCTTCAATAAAGAACTAAAATAATGTTGATTATATCGCAGTCAGCCTTAGGGTAGGTTAAATGTGAGGTTTGTAAGAAGGAAGTTTGAGTTTGTTACCATTTGAGACATATAATACAAAATAATACTTATAAGCCTCTTTGTAGTAAATCTCTACTCTGAAGAATTCTGTTTCCTCCTGTTAATTGAGCATGACGAAGAATCTCTTTTGCTTGTTTTATTGCTTCTTCTAAAGATGTGTTGCTTGGTTTAATGACAAAACCACCACTTATTGTTATTTGCTTATTGCCAATATTGGCAATGTTGAATTTCAAATCAGCGATACTTTCACGAAGTAGTTCTACATCTTTAAATGCCTGCTCTTTAGATGAACGTGAAAATATAAGAGTAAATTGATTGTAGTCCGTTCGTGCTATAACATCAATTGGTTGTTCATAAAGAGAAATTGTATAAGCAACTTTTTTAAGAATTATTTGCGTGATATCTTGAGGAAAGGCTTTATTCGATTTTGAGAAATTATCTATTTCTAAAACACTTACTGCAGTAAAGTTGTTTTCTTTGGCACCTTTTTTTAGAGTATATGAATGCAGCATTCCTTTGTAATTGTTTATTCCCGTCACTTGATCTATCATATCCGGATTATCATCAGAAGAGATTTTTCGATTCATTCGTAATGATATCGCATCTGCTTCTTGAGAATAGATAGTATATGTTTTTCTTCTGTTGTCTACATGCAGTAAAAAAGCTATATCCTTATAAATAGCTTTGAGTGCTTTTCTATAATAAAGCGTTGCGAATAAAATTAATAAAAAGAGTACAAAAAGTATATTTTTAATGAAATTGAATTTAATCTCATTATAACGTATACTCTTAATAAGCATATGGTCAATATATTGATTAATCGTAAACAGTGCAGTTTGTAGTTTTGTTTTTGCTTTTTTTTCAAGCTCTTTGTCTTCTATATCTACGTAGTATTTCTTAGCTGCCTGATTAAAGTTGTCTGTAAGTTGAGCAAGTTTATTCAGATCATAAAAATACTCTTTTTTATTATTAAGAAATAATTTTTCAATATAAGCATACTTGTATAGAAGACGCAACTTGTCAATTTCTTGATGTAATTGTGTACTTTTACCATTAAACTGTATAAGTGCAAGTTCTAAATCACTTTTATCAAGTTTTGTCAGTGTAGCAACAATCTGTTTTTGATTGCGTAAGTTATCAATTTTATCATAAGATAAGGAGTGTTCAAAAGCCAACAACAAGCTGACTATACTGATAAATAAAACAAAAAATAAATAAGTATTTAAATTTTGAAATATCTTTTTTATAGATTGTTTCATGTGAATAATTTCCTTAAAAATGTTATAATAATCTATTTTATATCGGTTGTAATTAATAATAGCTTAAGAAAAAGAAGAGTTTTTGAATTTAGAAAATTATTTTATATCACTTTTTAACAATGAATATATCGGTGACGATGCTGCTTTAGTGGATGGTTTTGTCTATTCTAAAGATGCATTCTTTGAAAATGTCCATTTCAAAAAGGAGTGGATGAATTATGAGCAAATTGCAAAAAAAGCGATGTTGGTAAATATCTCTGATGCTATTGCAATGAATGCCAAACCACTTTACGCTTTGTTGAGTGTTGCGATGCCAAAAGATATGACTAAGAAGGAGATGTTGGCATTATCAAATGGTTTTAAAAGTGTTGCTAAATATTATAATTTAAAAATTATTGGTGGAGACACTATAAGTAACACAAAACTTGATATAACTGTTACTATTATCTCAAGGACAAAAAAACCACTTTTACGCAAAGGTTTAAGAAATAATTATCTTTTTGCTTATACAGGCGAACTTGGGTATAGTGCCAAAGATCTAAAAAGACTTTTTAATTTGGGGAAGATTCATGACAAATCAAAATTTGTCAATATTATATTAAGAGATACTTTCGTAAGGAGATCATCCCGTTTTTTAAAAGCAGGTATGGATATTTCAGATGGTCTTTTCAGTGACCTTGAAAAAATATCAAAGCAAAATAAAATTGGAGTAAAATTTAGTAAAAAAATACCAAAGAGTATGGGATGCAGTGGTGAAGAGTATGAAATGCTTGTAGCTTTTGACAGCCGTAATAAAAAAGCAGTTCAGCGACGGTCTGAACAGAGTAGGACAAAACTGAATATTTTTGCAAAAGCTTCACGTAACAGATATATCAACAGATGTAAAGCACATCATTTTTAAAAATTAGGAAATAAATATATGGACAGATTTTATTCACTTGCTCACGCAAGCATAGATTTTCACTTTAAGCAATCACCTCGTGATTTTGTGGTTGAAGAGATACCTCTTTATGAGTTTAGCGGAGAGGGCGAGCATTTGATTCTTTTTGTACGTAAGAAGAATCTCTCAACAACTGAGATGGTAGGACAGATTGCTCGTTATCTCGGTATAAAGAACAAAGAGATAGGCTATGCAGGGCTCAAAGACAAGCATGCTATGACGAAGCAGTATATCTCTTTGCATAGAAAATATGAAGAGGCTATGGATAACTTTAACTTTGATGGTATTAAAATCCTTTCAAAGACCTACCATAATAATAAAATACGAATAGGACATCTTAAGGGCAACCGTTTTTACATTAAACTTAAAAAGGTCAATCCAACAAGTGCAGCCAAGATTGATGAAGCACTTAAAAGCATAGATAAGCAGGGAATACCAAACTTCTTTGGATATCAGCGCTTTGGAAATGATGGTGATAATCATATCTTAGGTGAGAAGCTGGCAAAAGGAGAGGCGCGTGAGCGTAACCCTCGTATAAAAAGGCTTCTTATTAACGCTTATCAGTCCCATCTTTTTAATTTATGGCTTTCACGCAGACTTGAGATCAATTCACTGGTGAGTAGTTTTGAAGCAGATGAGTTGGAATCACTGCTTAATATGCCAAATGCTGAAGTAAAGAAGATGAAAGCACAAAGTCATCCTTTTAAGCTTATAAGCGGTGATGTTATGGAACATTATCCTTATGGGCGTCTTTTTGATTATGAGGGTGCAGCAGATGATTTGAAACGTTTTAATGAGCGTGATATAAGTGTCACAGGTCTTCTTCCTGGGAAAAAAGCACGACTGGCATCTATGGAAGCACGTATCATAGAAAAAGAGTATGATGATACTATCAATGCAGATGGAGCACGGCGTTATGCCTGGGTCTATCCGACAGAGATAGAAGGGCGTTTTAATCCCATTGAGGCACAGTATGAGTTGAACTTTACACTTCCAAAAGGTTCTTATGCAACAGTTTTAATCGAAGAGATAGCAAAGAGGAAAATAAATGAATAAAAGACATATAACATCAGCAATTTCACAAACATTTGGGAAGTTTGCAAGTAAAGAGTTTCCTATATGGTTTCAAAAAATAGTCAATCAAAGTTATGTAAGTATAATGGGGCTTGATATGAGTGAGTTCCGTGCATCATCAAGTTATAAGAGCCTTAATGCTCTCTTTACGCGACATTTACGTGAGATGAGAAGATTCTCTCTTGCTGCAGAGGATTTTATATCACCATGTGACTCTTTGATATCTGAGTGTGGATCACTTGTTGATGATTATGCATTGCAGATCAAAGGAATGCGTTATAAAACAGATGAGCTTTTAGGGCAAAACTTTACACAAGAGGAAAAAGATGCTGTTCATAATGGAGATTTTATTAACTTCTATCTTTCTCCAAAAGATTACCACCGCTACCATATTCCTACAAATATGAAGGTTTTAAAAGCGGTACATATTCCAGGAAAATTCTATCCTGTCAATTTTCCTTCACTTAAAAAACGTTTGAATCTCTTTATAGAGAATGAGCGTGTAGTCCTTCAATGTGAAACGATGGAAGGTAAGCGTTTTTATATGGTACTTGTTTCAGCACTTAATGTTGGTGTGATGAAAGTAAGTTTTGAGCCTCGTATTCAGACAAATGCTGATGTTATTGGTGAGCAGGTCTATACGTTTGACAATCTTTACCTTGACAAGGGAGATGATTTTGGATGTTTTGAGATGGGTTCTACTATTGTAATTATTTCTGAAAAAGGGATGTTTAAAGAGATCTTGGTAAAAGCAGGGCAAAAAGTAAAATTTGGTGATACGATTGCCAAGTTAGATATTTAGAAAATATAAGCAAGGTTTTAACCTTGCCTTTAACAATTAAACATTAAAACGGAAATGCATTATATCACCATCTTGAACGATGTATTCTTTTCCCTCAAGACGCATTTTACCAGCCTCTTTTGCTCCAGCTTCACCACCATACTCAATAAAATCTTCATAGCTGATAACTTCTGCACGGATAAAACCTTTTTCAAAATCATTATGAATAACAGCTGCAGCTTTTGGTGCTGTAGAGTTTTTACGAATAGTCCAAGAACGAACTTCTTTCACACCTGCTGTAAAGTAGCTCATAAGTCCCAGTTTGTCAAAGCCTTTGTGGATGATCTGCTCTAACCCTGACTCTTCAACACCAAGCTCATCCAAAAATTCTTTAGCTTCATCATCTTCAAGACCGATAAGTTCTTCTTCAACTTTTGCACAGAGTTTAATAAGCTCGCAGTTATTTTTCTCAGCGTGCTCACGCAGTGCTTTTACATACTCGTTATCTTCTAAAAGACCGTCTTCATCAGTATTTGCCCCATACATTATCTCTTTGTCCGTCAAAAAACGTACTTCACGGTTTAGTTGTTGATATTCATCACTGTCCGCTTTTTCAAAGTTACGAGCGAGATTACCTTCGCCTAAAAATTCTAAGAGTTCTTCTGCCATTTCTAAGGCTGCTTTAGCACTTTTGTCAGCTTTTGCCTGTTTTTTAAGTCTTTCAATTCTATTTGCAAGAACTTCAATATCTGCAAGGATTAGTTCACCTTCAATGATCTCAACATCACGAAGTGGATCAATGCTCCCTTCATTATGAACGATATTCTCATCTTCAAAACAACGAACTATTTGTAAGATTACTTCTGTTTCACGGATATTTGAGAGGAACTTGTTACCAAGTCCTTCTCCTTTAGACGCACCTTTTACAAGACCTGCAATATCAACAAAGTCAAGTGTAGAGTACTGAATACGTTCAGGATTAACAATTTTTGCAAGCTCATGAAGTCTTTTATCCGGTACAGGAACAACTGCCTTGTTTGGCTCAATAGTACAAAACGGATAGTTTGCCGCCTCTGCATTTTGTGCCTTTGTCAGTGCATTAAAAGTTGTTGATTTACCTACGTTTGGAAGTCCTACTAAGCCTATTGCTAATCCCATATCATACCTTTAGAAATTTTTTTGCAATTATAACTAACTTATAGTTTAATTTCCTTTTTATACTCTACAATTTTTACATCTTTGTTGAGTTTTTTAACTAAAACCTCTTTGAGAACTTTTTGGCTCTCATATTCACCATGAATTAAGAAAATCTTTTTAAGTTTTTTGATTTTAGAGATCCATTTAATGATTCCTTTTTGGTCTGCGTGAGCTGAGAATCCGTTGATTGTATGAATAGAAGCTTTTACTATAATATCTTCACCGTAGATATTGATCCATTTTGCACCTTCAACTATCTCTCGTCCAAGTGTTCCAACTGCTTGAAAGCCTACAAAGATAACAGCATTTTTTTTGTTCCAAATACGATGTTTAAAATGATGAATAATACGTCCACCATTACACATGCCACTTCCTGCGATAATAATAGCTTTGCTTTTAATATCATTAATCCCTTTTGATGCTTCAGGCGTTAATGTATAAGTTAATGCTTCAAAGTTAAATATAGCACCATCTTCTTCAAGATTATGTTGGCATTTTGGTGAGAGGTCTTGAGTGTATCTTCTATAAACTTCTGTTGCTTTTGTTGCCATTGGAGAATCAAGGTATATTTTACATTTGGGGAGTTCTTTATTATTATGCATATCCTTTAATATACATAGTATTTCCTGCGTTCTCTCAATGGCAAAAGAGGGTATAAGAACATTGCCTTTTTTCTCAAGTGTATCTATGATGACATTTTTAAACTCTTTAATGGTTTTTTTAATACTCTGGTGTTCTCGGTTACCATATGTAGATTCTACATAAAGATAGTTTGCTTTGGAACATTTTTGTAAATTTGGCAGGACAAGATGATTACTGTTTCCGATATCACCGGAGAAGACAATGTTTTTTGATACTCCCTCTTGTGTATATGAGAGTTCAATGAATGCAGAACCTAAAATATGTCCTGCATCTCTAAACACAAAACTTACACCTTCACACAAATCATAATATTTATCATAAAGAGGATTGATCCAGTTGATCTGATTAAAAGTTTTTTCTACATCAAGAGGAGAGTAGATTGGTTTTTGCAGTTTTTTTGTTTGATTTTTCCGTAAAGCTTTTTTGTAACGGGTATCAAAATCTTCAGCCATTATTTTTGCACTGTCCATAAGAATGATGTATGCCAAATCCATTGTCGCATCTGTAGCATATATAGCACCCTTGAAGCCCTCTTTAATGAGTTTTGGGATTCGTCCCACATGGTCTAGGTGTCCATGAGTAACAAGTAGATAATCAATTTCGGAAGGATTAAATTCAAAAGCTTGGTTGTTTTTTTGTTCATCTTCCCCTTGAAACATTCCACAGTCTATCATGATTGTTTTGTTATTCATCTGTATTACATGGCAAGAACCTGTTACCTCTTTCGCTGCTCCATATGACTGTATGGTAATCATAACATTCTCCTGAAATTTATTTGTTACAATCATTATAACACTCAAAAATATACGAATAGTTGATCTATGATAATACAAAGAGATTGTTTTTGTGATATAATTCACTAAATGGTTAGTTAATTAGTAGGAAAAGGTGATGGCAAAGCAAAAGAGAGATGCCGAGGCAACAAAGGCGAAAATTATAAACAAAGCAAGAGATCTTTTTTCAAAAAAGGGTTTTGATGCAACAACAACAGATGATATCGCAAAAACATGTAATGTCAATAAAGCTTTGATCTATTATTATTTTAAAAATAAATCAGAGCTTTACAGTGAAGTTATGAGTGGACTTTTTGATGCTATGTATAGGGAGATAAATGCAGCAAGAAAAGTTTGCGTATCAACGACAGATGAATTGGAGGCATTTATAAAAACATATACGCAATATGCACACAGGCACTCTTATTTTCCGGCTTTGCTTCTACGTGAGCTAAGTGACAGTGGGGCACATTTGCCTGAAATAATGTTTGCAAGCATGCGTAAGGTTTTTGTGCTTTTAAGTGAAATATTAAAAAAGGGTGAACATGAGGGTGTCTTTGTGAAGTCAATTCCTATGTTGGTCCATTTTATGATCATTGGTAGTATTAATCTTATGGTGACTACAACTCCATTGCGTGAGCAGGCAATGAAAATAGATGTTACAGTAGACACTTGTAATGAGTGTTCTGTAGATGATATCTCTACTTATGTATTTCAAACAATAAAAAAATCTTTGGAGGTACAATAGATGAAAAAAACAGTTCTTGCCCTTGTTCTGCCCTGGTTATTAGAAGCGCAGAGTATTCCTGAGCTTTTTGATGCTTTAAAGTCTCATGCACAGGTTAAATCTGATATGATGTTAGTGAAAAAGAGTGAAGTGCAAAAGAGTATGGTGGACTCTTCGCTCTATCCAAAAATAGATCTTTTTGCCTCGTATGATAATTATAATGAAGCAACAGGAATGTTGCCAGTTCCGCCAAATACTTTGATTCAGATGATTCATGATCCGAGTGTCCCACAACCTTTTAGTAATAATATTTATAGAGCTGGTGCAAAATTCTCTATGCCGATTTTCGTAAAATCTATCTATACAACAGCTAAAAAGGCTGAGGCTATGCAGCGTAGTGCAAAGGCAAAAAAAAGAATCAATATTTTAAAAAATGAGGCACTTATAGTAGGCGTTAACGCAAACTTTAACTATCTTGTCTCTTTGCAAAAAGCACTTGAAGGTAAAGAAAAGTCGCTTAAAGCAACACAAGAGACAATCACAATAAAAGTCAGCAACGGCCGATCTCCTGTATCGGCACTCTATAAGATTAATGACTCTCTTCATGAGATTGCTATTGCAAAAAATAATATAGAATTACAAAAGAAAAAGATAATAAGTACCATAGAAAGCTTGACAGGTGTAATGTTGCAAGCACCATTGGAAATGAAAGAGGTGGCAAATTTTAGCAAGGGTGAGTTTGGTTCACTCACAGCACTTAAAGAGAAGATTCGAGCTGATCGTATTAACGTAACTTCGCAAAAAGAGAAGCTCTATCCGGCTTTGTATGCTCATGGTAGTTATACATTCTCAAAAGCAAAGGCTTATAATAATGATAAAGATGTCAATGAAAAATATGGAAATATAGGGGTAGTACTCAATATTCCTCTTTTAGAGATGCATCAGTATGACACTATTGATCTTGCAAAAGTGGAACTACAATCATCTGAAATTGAATTGCAAAAAGAAGAAGAAGAGTTAACAGCAGAGGCAAAGATGCTAGAGGCTTCGCTTCCACTTTTAAAGAACTCACAGAAACTTTATAAAGAGAGTATAGCTGATAAACAAAGATTGCTTGAAATTGCAAAAGTAA
>Ga0256828_1001673_pt1 | contig 13648 bp, 14 predicted proteins | sample CV88metaG_FD_185993 | JGI IMG/M metagenome (GOLD analysis project Ga0256828, IMG submission 185993) | Hydrothermal vent microbial communities from East Pacific Rise, Pacific Ocean - CV88 | ecosystem: Environmental > Aquatic > Marine > Hydrothermal vents | place: Pacific Ocean: East Pacific Rise... | reverse complement strand
CCTCACGCGGTGGTATTATTGAATACCTTGTACAGAGTTATGGAGAGGGATTTTTTTCAGGTTCATTGGGTGTTTTGTTTTATATAGCTCAGCTTGTTGCACTTGCTGCCGTCGCAAAATCTTTTGGAACATACGCTGCTACCTATGTAACTGCAGGCAGTAGTGTTTTTTATACAAATATATTTGCAGTAGCTATCCTTGGTGCTTTTGTCTTAGTCAATCTCATAGGTGCGTCCGTAGTAGCTAAGTCAGAAAATATCATTGTTGTTATCAAGGTCAGTGCCCTTGTCATCTTCACAGCTGCTGCACTTTTTTACATAAAGCCAGAAAATCTGGCTATCAAAGAGGCTCCAAGTATTATTCATATCTTTTTTTCTTTAGGTTTGACCTTCTTTGCTTTTCAAGGCTTTAGTGTCATCACAAATAGTGTTGAAGATATGCAAAATCCAAAAGAGACAATGCTAAAATCAATGGTCTATGCTATTTTAATCGTTGCACTTTTATATATCAGTGTATCTGTTGCTGTTTTTGGAAACTTAACGCTAGATACTATCATCCACAGTAAAGATTATGCACTTGCAGAGGCTGCAAAACCTGCTTTTGGAGAGATAGGCTTTAAAGTCATTGCAGCAACAGCACTCTTTGCAACAGCATCGGCGATTAATGCAACACTCTATGCTGTAACACAGATAAGCTATACTTTGGCAAAAGAGGGACACCTTCCAAAAGAGTATGAACGCCAAATATTTAACAACTCTGAAGGACTCATTATCTCAGCAGTGTTGATTGTTCCTATGATACTCTTTTTAAATCTTGGCGAGATTGCTTCTATTGCGGCAGTTACAGTCCTTCTTATCCAAGGGTTTACGCATACAGGACATCTCTTTAAGTATAAAGAGACAGGTGCAAAAGTCTGGTTGATTCTTTTAGCTATTGCAGGAACTTTTAGTGCAGCTGGTTTTGCTATCTACTATACATCTCAAAAGATTGAACATTTTGGTCTTTATATTGTGATGGCATTTGTTTTTGCATTTGTTTTAGAGGTACTTTTAAGACTCTTTAATGAAAGAACCATTGAAAAACAGATCATCAAAGAGATAGAGTCAGAACTAGAATCTCTTAAAGAGAGACTCTAGTGACACTGCAGGATAGTACGAAGCGGATTTGTTAAGTAGTCATAACCGTTATAGAGTGTAAAGAGCCCATAAACGATAACCGCTACAGATGAGAGGCTCATCATCATATTTCGAAAGCTTGTCGCACTTGCAAGTGAAGATAAAAAGCCAAGTGAAAACATCGCGGGAATGGTACTGATACCAAAGATAAACATAACCAAAGCTCCATAGAGCGGGCTAGCCGTACTCGCAGCTGTAATAGCAAAGAAGTAGACAAAGCCACATGGCAGCAGTCCATTGAGCATACCAAGTAAAAAGAAGCTCATGTTTGATTTTGAGTGCAGGATCTTTTGAAAAGAGTTTTTATAAAAACTCGATGAAGAGATAGAGTGTTCTATCACTGTCAAAAATTTAATCTTTCCCATTAAAGAGAGTCCGGCTAAAACCATCGCAACTCCTGCGATAATGAGTAAGATGCCATTTGCTGTATTTGAAAATGTTGCAACTCCCCCAAGTGCACCAAAGATAGCACCTAATATCGTATAGGTAAGAACTCTTCCAAGATTATATAAAAGATGAGCAATACTTTTTGAAACTTTTGAGCTTTGAGGCTCAATCTTTATACTCGAGTATGCTAAAACGATCCCGCCACACATACCGATGCAGTGACCAAAAGAGCCTAAAAAAGCGATAGAGATGATTGTAAGCAGGTTAATAGTATCCATCAGTGCCCCAAAATTTGTTTTCGGATTTTTGGGTTACGCATAGTCTCACCGCGTAGTGTTTTTAGTCGCATCGTCTCAAAGTCTATCATTCCCTCACCTTTTTTTTCATACGCCCCAAAACCATACCCCATAGGTGTCGTTTCATTGACAGTATAAAAAGCTTTTTTTGCATCTATCCATCGATGTGTATCACGACTCATAACCCAAATAACTGCATCTTTTTCAAAAGGCTTGTCTTTAAGCCACTCAACAAAATCTCCATGGTCATGAAAGAACCATGTTTTACCATCTGGAGCAACCACCTGTGAAGCATATGTAAGTTCAGTGATGACCATACCGCAAAAACTGTCCTGGCACTTGTTTACTTCCATAGGGAGTGGTTTTTTATCAAGATTTCCCTCTTTTATGACGATCATCTTCTGTACTGATCCTAAAGAGACAAAAACGACAACAATAATAAGGACAATAGTTATAACTATGAGATAGGGAGCAAATTTTTTCATGCTGCTATTATACTCGATTTGGATTAATCGCGTCGTTTTTTTCCTTTTCCAAGATCATCATACTTTAAAAATCGTTCCAAATCTTTATGCAACGCTTCATCCAGACTATCCCAGATAGCCTTTTTCTCTTGGTAACGTTTTGGGTCTTCTGTTTTTGACTTTTTAATATCGCGTATAAGATAGTGATAGCGCACCAGCTTTTTTGTATACTCACTTATAAAGGGCCAGTTTTTAATGATCTGATAACTTCTCTCTTCATGGTCGGTAAAACTCCACTCATCAAAGTCCCAATCCTCTTGGTCTTTTTTAAAAGCAGTAAATGGTTTGCCTATATCATGCAAAAGTGCAGCTGCGAGCATCTTAAAGTCACCGTTTTTGAGTGTATAGTAGACAACACGGAGTGTATGCAGCAGTACGCCATGCTGATGCCACTTGTTTTGAGTAAAGAGTAGAGAGTCCCAAAAAGCTTTGGAGAAGATAGAGTTATTCGTCTGATTCATAAATGCTCTTTTTTTATAGGGTGATATACCTCAACGGTATCTTTGAGATCTTGTCTTTGTATGTGCGTATAGACCTGTGTTGTCAAAAGAGAAGCATGCCCTAAAAGCTCTTGTACGACTCTTAAGTCTGCACCTCCGCGAATAAGCGAAGTCGCATATGAATGACGCAGTACATGGGGAGAGACTCCCAGATACTTTTGTGTAATTTTATAAGCTGATATACGACTGAGTTGAGTGCCTTGGTAGTTGTACCAAAGATATCCACTCTCAAAAGATATCTCACGCAGGTACTCTTCTAAGGCTGTTATTGCTACCTCAGCCAAAGGAACAACACGCTCTTTATCACCTTTTGCATGACGTATGTAGAGCCATTCCCCTTCTATATCTTCACGCTTGAGTGAGAGTGCTTCACTGATACGTGCACCACTTGCGTACAAAAAAAGTATCAAAGCATAATCACGTTTGCCTATCCATGAACTTCGATCTATAGACTCCAAACCTTTTTGTATCGCTTCATAAGAGAGAAACTTTGGCAAAAGTTTGGGGATCTTTGAAGATTTGAGCTTTCTTTGCTCATCACTAAAGTGCGACTTGTAACAAAAGTCAAAAAAAGCATTGACAGCAGAGAGTTTACGGTTGAGTGTTCGTTTATTTTCATACTGAGTCAAAAGCTCTAAAAGTTTTGCGGTATCAAGAGATATAAGGGGTTTAGAGAGTTGTTCTTCAAAGAAGAGCAAGTCAGCCTTATAAGCTGCTATGCTCTTCTTGCTCAAAGCTTTTATAACAGTAATATACTCGATAAAAGCTTCTAGTTCATTGGACATTTTACTCGAGGATTATCTTTTCATCTTCAACATAAAAAACATCATCACCAACAAAGACAAAAGCATCTTCATCTATGTCTACTTCATGAACTGTGTAGTCAAAGTTCTTCTTGTCTACCACGATAAGATATCCCTCTTTTTCTAAGATATAGAGTTTATCTTTATATGCGATCATACCAAGAAAGTGTGCAAACGGAAACTTGATCTTTGACTCTACCTGTAGGTCTGGTGTCAGAGCAATCACTTCTCCCTGTTTTGTTGTTACATAGATACGATCACCGTCTACTACGATATTTCGTATCTCATACTTTTGACGCAACTCTTTTTGAGAGAGTGCCAGCAATTTGTACGAAGTAGCACCAAGGAGCTTGTTGTTTGCAAGTTTAAAGTAGATAACATTGTTAAAGTATGCTTCGGAAGAGATGATAGATGTACGTAGACGCTTTTTGGCATCAATTTTAACAATTACTATCTTACCATCAAGTGTTGGAAACATTACAAGGTCATTAAAGAAGTATGGATTTACAATACGTCTGTCATTAGCTATTGCCTTACCGCTTTGTTCTTTAAAGATAAGTGATTTCTTATCTGTATCATAAAGAGCTATATCATTGTTTGCAAAAACAACTGCTAAGATATTATCTTTAATACTCGCTGCTGCAATAGTCTTTTTAAGCATATAAGAGTTTTTCTCTCCACTCTCTAAGTCACTCACAGTTACATTACCATCAATAGATGCACTAATTATCTTACCATCACTTAAAGAGACAACTCTTTGATTTTCAGGAATGACAATGTCCGTCTCACCTTTTTTCGTGAGCACATGACGGTTATCAAGAAGTGCTACATTTGCTGCAGTATCGATAATGTCATCAGATATAGACTCTGTTTTATCCCAATCATCAGCAACTACTTTTGGTTCATAAACCTCTTTTGTACTACAAGCACTAAAGACCAGTGTAACAAGAGCTAAAAAAAGATACTGTTTCAATTTACTTCACTCCATAGTGCATTAAAGCACTTGCCACATCTGCAAGAGGAGAGTTTAGCGCGACCATAGAGAGCTTTGCGTGAGCTTCATCTATCTTTTTGTCTTCTAAAAGAAGGACTGCTTCCATCACATAAGCAAGGTCTTTATAGATCGCCTTTTCATTACTTGCATAAGTGTCTAGTTCTGCTTTGTCTGCTTTAAGCTGTGCTGATTCATATACTGAAGTATCATCAATAACTAAAGCTTTTGTTGCTTTTAACTCTTGAAGTTGTTGTGCGTTTTGGTTTACTATTGCTTGAGAGTAAAGCCATACATCATGGAGTTGTGGACTTAGGTTTTCAAGACGACTCAAAGCTACCGTATCATTTGGGTTTTTCTCTAAAAGAGCCAGTGTTTCATTAGCTGATTCAATTCTATTTTGCTCATTAATAGTATAAGCGATATCTGCTGTTACAACAAGAACTATCGCAATAATAGAACCGATGATCGCCTTTTTATATTTTTTAACAAATTTTTCTGTCATTACAGCTTTTTCAAAAAATTTCTCTTCAGAATTCAGCTCTTCTTTGACCATTTCAATATTTTCTTTTAAACTCAAAACATATTCCTTTTTTTCCATAAAATCTTTCAAAGTTCCTAATATTATCGCATACTTTGTTAAAGTTTCATCAAACACATAAGATTTATATGCTAAAATCTTTGTACTAAATTTATATACAGGAAAGATTATGCAAGTAGATGATGCACTTTTGAGTAGACTAGAAAAATTATCATATTTAAAAATAAGCGATGATAAACGCCAAGAAATTATAGAGCAGCTTTCAGAGATTGTTGGATTTGTTGACAACTTAAGTGAGCTTGATACAGAGGGTGTCGATGCAACATTTGCTATGGATGATGCACCAACACCATTGCGTGAGGATACTCCGGCATGTAACCCAGAGATCCATGAAGCGATCTTAAAACATGCACCAAAAAGTGCAGATGATTTCTTTATCGTTCCAAAGATCATAGAGTAGCCTACTATGATAAAAATTTATGGCATAAAAAATTGTGACAGTGTCAAAAAAGCACTCAAGTTTTTTAAAGAGCATCAACTTGAGTATGAGCTTTTTGACTTTAAAACAGAAGCACTGCCATGTACAAAGATAGATGAATGGCTACAAAAGACAGATATAAACAAACTCTTCAATTCTCGTTCAACTACATATAGAAACCTTAAACTAAAAGAGCTCAACCTCAGTGATGATGAGAAAAAAGAGTGGCTTTGCAAAGAAAACCTCCTTATCAAACGACCTGTAGTCGAGTACAAAGATACTCTTTTGGTAGGTTTTAATGAAGAAGAGTACAAAAGGACCTTTTTATGAATGAAACACCCGTCACCCCACAAGAACAACCGAAAAAAAAGCTCGATATAAAAAAACTTCTCAAAAGTGTTTTAGCATTTGAATCATCTGACTTGCACCTTGTAGTAGGGAGTGAGCCACAGATCAGGATAGACAAAGAACTTCGTCCTCTCAACCTGCCAGTACTAGATGCGCAAGAAGTTGAAGAGATGGCATACTCTCTCATCGAAGATAAACAGAAAAAGGTCTTTGAAGAGGAGAATGAACTTGACTTCTCATTTGAGCTTCAAGGTATTGGGCGTTTTCGTGCCAACTACTACAGAACCATTCACGGTATTGGTTGTGCTTTTCGTATGATTCCTATTGAGGTACCGACTCTTGATGAGTATGGAAATCCTCCTGTTTTTAAAGAGCTTATCAAAAAAGAAAAAGGTCTTATCTTAGTTACCGGTCCAACAGGTTCAGGTAAATCAACTACACTTGCATCGATGCTGCATGAGATAAATCTAACCGAGCGCCGCCATATCATCACGATCGAAGATCCTGTTGAGTTTGTTCATAAAAACATCAAATCACTCTTTTCTCAGCGTGATGTAGGAAGTAATACCAAGTCTTTTGCAACAGCTTTAAAATACTCACTCCGTCAAGATCCTGATGTTATTCTCATCGGGGAGATGCGTGATGCTGAAACCATAGGTGCAGCACTTACTGCTGCAGAGACCGGTCACTTGGTTTTTGCAACACTACATACCAACTCTGCACCAAGTACCATCAACCGTATTATTGATGTTTTTAGCGGTGATGAACAACCACAGATTCGTGCACAGCTTGCATCCTCTCTTGTTGCAATTATCTCACAGACCCTTATTCCACGTATTGGCGGGGGAAAAGTTGCCACACAGGAGATTTTAATAGCCAATCCTGCTATACAGAATCAGATTCGTGAAGACAAAGTGCATCAGATCTACTCACAAATGCAGCTAAATCAACAAGAGACACATATGACAACCCAAACACAACAACTTATGGAACTTCTCCAAAAGAATGTCATCTCTAAAGAGAATGCTATTAAAAACTCAAACAGACCTGAAGAGCTTTTAAAAATCATTGATGCGCTTTAGGAGTTCTTCCTAAAACGTATCATCTTAAAGCGCTCGCCTAAGAAGTTTGGCATGATGAGGATTTTTGCCTTTTCTAGCTCTTGTTGGTAGATCTTCTCATCTGCTTTTTCTCTTAGCATCTCCAGAAGCTCTAAAAGTCCCATATCTACAAGGGCAACCATCTGTGCTTTAAACTCTACAAACTCCACACCAGCTTCTTCATAGGCATCTTTTACATGGGCAAAAGTTACATCATAGGTAATGTCACTCTTTTTAAAGAGCTGCTCACGCGGAATGTAATCTTCCTCATCTTCAGGCAAGAAAAACGGCAGTACTTTGTGTTTTGTATAGATTCGCAGTGAAAAGTCAGGGCGTGCCTGCATCTCACCATAATCAAAGCTCATAAACTCAAACTGCTTTGCAGCCCCAGCCATCTCACGCGCAAACTCTTCATAACCTACGGCTATCTCACCTCTGTCTTTATGGTACTTTCTGGCCTTTTCATCTACCCATGCATCATCGAGGTCAAACTCTACATTATGATTCTCTACAGTAGCTGTTTTATCTTTGTAGTAAAGTTCACAAGGAAATGCGTCAAATATCTCATTTGCAATGAAAAAGACACTCTCTTCACTCATCTCAGAAAGTGATTTATAGTGCGTGAGCTTTACCACATCTCCAAAACTCTCTTTGAAGTAGTTTCTCTGATGCTCTTGAAGATCATCAAAACGCTCTACTATGGCAAAGTTAAGAGAGCTAAGCAGTTCTGGTCTAAGAGTATAAAGAAACTCACACACATCGGCTAAGAAGTAACCATGGTGCGCACCTATCTCACAGACCACACCATCTTTTGCCAAAAATCCCTCATCGACCAAAGCAATGATATGCTTGGCAATAGTACCGCCAAAGAACTTACTCGTACTTACAGCAGTATAAAAATCTCCGCTTTTTCCTATGTTTTTATAAGTCGCATAGTAGCCATCTTCACCATAGAGCCACTCTGTCATATATTCACTAAAACGCATCATCTATTTATCTTCACCTTCCACGCTTGCCTTCATATACATCTCATAGAGTGTCAGAAGTTCAAGTTGTTTGTCTATCTCATATATCTTTGTATCAAGCTCTTGAATAGCCAGAGAATTTTTGAGTGTATTTACATCATACTCTGTCTTATATCCCGCTTCATAAAGCTCCTCCGTATCATGTAGAAGTTTAGAATAAAGCTCTATATTTTCATGACTTAGAGCAATCTTTTTCTCATAATTTTTGATATTTTGCATTACTTGAGAAAAAAGTGATTCAAGCTCACGCTTTTTATCCAACAGTAATACTTTTGATTTGAGATAATCTACTTTCGCAGACTCTACATCACGAAAAGAGTTGATATCCAGTGGCATAGAGACCGAAACACCATAACTGTAGTATGCGTTCTCCTCAGAGTTTGATGGAAGTGTCGCTGCAAACTGCTGATTCTCTTTTTTGTTCCAGTTGTATGAAGCATTGAAGCTTACATTTGGTAGATATGATGCTATTTTTACATTTTTTGCATAGCGGTTTTTCTCAACTGTCACATCACTGAGTTTTAAAGCAATGTTGTTTTTTAAGAACTCATCTTGACTTATAAGCTCTAAGTGTGGCAACTTCGCTGTTTTGTAATCAAGATCACTCAAGGAGTGAAATGTAGCGATGAGCTTCTCTTTTGTAGTCTCTATATCATACATCGTTTGTGTAACGATATTTTTTTGGATAATGGCATTATCTAAAAAACCAGAGTCAAGTCTACCGCTGAGATACTCCTCTTTTTTCTGCTCAAGGTTTATCTCAGCATTAGCGATCTGTAACTCTTGCTTATGCTCACGTAACTCATACTGCTTTATCTGAAAAAGTGTTGCGATGGTATCTTTTATCATCTTTCGCTTGAGACTGTCTGTAGTGTAGTCACTAAAGAGCCTACTTGCCCCTGCGAACTTGATACCATAGTAGATACCACCACTGCGAAAAACAGGCTGATTCATTCGAATGGAAGCATTCTCGCTTATTTGCTCACCAATGTAGGGATTACTCCTGCTGTAAGAGTAATCAACCTGCACTGGAAGTATCCAAGAATCACGCAGTTTTAATGACTCTTGTTCATTCTTTTTATAGTCATACAAAAACTCTTTTTGCTTATAGTCAGAGATATAGGCATCATACTTGAGGTTTTGCTCATTGGCTACAAGATAAGCACTAGAGAGTAGCCATGGCACGATTAAGAGCTTGGAAGCCTTCATCAATTTCCTCTTTTGTTATTGTAAGTGGTGGCAAGAAGCGAAGTGTGTTACGCCCAGCTTTTAAAACCATCACCCCATGCTCACGCGCTGCATTGATGATATTTGTCAAAGTATCTCCATCTTTTACACGTAGTCCACACATCATCCCAAAACCTACCTTTTGCGTAAAAGTTTCAGGGTATTTTTTTGCAAACTCTTCGAGGGCTTTGTTAAACATCAGTGATGTTATCTCCAAATCACCACTCTCTTTTAGCTCACGCAAAATATCTACCACTTCACACACTGCGCGAGATGAGAGATAGTTTCCACCAAAAGTAGAACCGTGATCTCCGGCTGAGAGTACCTCTTTAAGCGTTGTCATAACGATACCTACCGGTACACCGCCACCAACACCTTTAGCAAGTGTAATGATCTCAGGCTCGATCTCATACGCTTGGCTTGCTGTAAACTCACCGACACGATAAGCTCCTGTTTGTACCTCATCAACGATGAGTGGGATCTCTTTTTCTTTTAAAAGTTTTGCAAGTTTTTGTACTTTTTCTTTATCTTGCGGCTCTACACCACCCTCACCTTGAATAAGCTCTATCATAACAGCTGCTGTATGGTCATCGAGCATCCCCTCTATTGCATCAATACCATCAGCATAGACAAAACCATCAGGAAATGGTCCAAAGTAGTTGTGCATAGACTCTTGACCTGTCGCTTTTACCGTTGTAATAGTACGACCGTGAAATGAGTGGTTGAGTGTTATTATCTTGTAGCGTTTTATCTCTCCATCACGCTCACCATGCTTTCTAGCTATCTTAATAGCGCCCTCATTTGCCTCAGCACCTGAGTTTGCAAAGAAGCAGGCCATATCATAACCGCTTGCTTCTACTACCTTTTGTGCCGCTTCAGCCTGTGGAGCGATGTAGTAGAGGTTTGAGATATGTGTAATGGCATGCACCTGTTCACACAGAGCATCTGCTACTCTTTTGTTAGCATGCCCAACAGAGACCACCCCAATACCAGAAGTAAAGTCGATGTACTTTTTGCCATCAACATCAAAAAGTGTTGCATTCTCACCACGAACGAACTCTACATCAGCACGCGCATAGGTAGGTAAAATATATTTTTTATCTTTTTCTTTTATAGTCATTGTTAAACCCTCTTAAATTACTTTTGTAATTCTGACAAAATTCTCCTGAAAAATAGCACTTTTACCCTCATAAGAGTGCTTGGAAGTTGTCAGTCTGTTTACACCCGGTGCACCACTGTGAATGAGAACACAATCCTCACGCAAGTCATTGTTGATACGTACTTCAAACTCAGCCTCACCACTTGCCGATGTAGCTATCACTCTGTCTCCATCTTTTAGCTGTGACTTTGATGAGATATAGAGATACGGATCTCTTTTAAACTGAGAGTTAAGTGATGTAGCAGCCTTAGGAGTGATAAGATAGAACTCTCCCTCTTCTACTTTTTGCGGTACTTCAAACTCCTCTAAAAAGAGAAACTCTCCATCATCCGTATCAAAGCCCTCCTGGTATGGTACAGCCTCACGATGCTCAACTTCAAAAGAACCGTCTATCTTCACAACACCATGATTTTTAAAGTGTTCTATATACTCTGCTTCACTCTTGAGCTCCACATCAAAAGCCTCTGCCAAGTAAGCAGCCAGGTCATACTCACTGATGCCTATCTCACTCTCTACCTGTTTGTTCATTACCATCATACCATTATGTGAATATGATGTACGAATATCATCTTTTTCCAAGAATGTCTTGGCAGGAATGACCAAGTCAGCCACTGCACTTGTCTCATTCTCATAAAGTCCAAAATAGACAAGATTCTCCACATGCTCTATAGAGTCAAGCACACGCGTAGTCTCTGGCATCTGAGCAAGTGGATTTGCACCCTGCACTACTACTGTTTTAAACTCATCAAAAGGAGTGTTTACTTTTGAGACCTTTTTTGCTTTTTTGGTATCAAAAGGAGACTCTATTGCCTCTTGAGAGTTTCCAAGGTATGCTACACCGCTTCCCTCTTTTCCAAAAAGACCAAGTCCAACAGCCAAAGCATCAATAGCGCGCATAACATCTGCACCATCACGGTATTTCTGAATCCCTACACCACACACTATTGCCGTTTTTTTACCGATGACAAAGTGTAAAAAGTCACCGATTTGCCCAAGCGTCATACCAATATCTGCCAAGATAGCTTTGATACGAATCGTCTGCGTGAGCTCATAGTACTCTTGGAACTCACTTGCATACTCTTCTAAAAAGCAATCATCACAGGCATCTTCGATATGTAAAAAACGATAAAGAAGCATTGCCAAAAAGATATCTGTATGTGGTTTTATCTGGATGTGCAGATCGGCCATCTTTGCTATCTTTGTCTCTACTGGATCTACAACGATGATAGTCTTGTCTTTTATGAGTGGCAGAAGATGTGAAGATGTCACGTGAGGATTACGCCCCCAAAAAACAACTACCTCAGACTTTGCAATCTCTGAGAGTGGCATATTTTTATTACTCCCACGACCTTCAACTATTCCCGCTTCTCCTGCACCGTCACAGAGCGTTCCATTTGTAAGATAGCTTCCCATCTGTGCAAAAACATGCTCAGTCACTCCCTGCATCAGACCAAAGTTTCCACTGCCACGATAAAGCAGTGTCTCACTTTTTAGGTTTGCATCTAGTATCTCTTTGAGCTTGCTAAGTGCTTCATCCATAGAGATCTCTTGACCTTTATAACGAGGAGTTGTGATACGTTCGTGTGCATTATAATGGTTTAGATGTGGACACAAAAAACCTTGTGTATGTCCATCTTTTAATGGTTTGAGTTTCCCCTCATCATAAACAATACCACAAGCATCATAACAATCAAGTGGACATGCTGTCAAACTACTTTTCATCTTTTTACTTCCTTATTTTAGTTCAATTTTTACAAGTTTTGAAAAAACTTTTGGTGCTTTTATAACAATCTGCGCTTTATATTTTGAGATATTTTTTGTATCTGCTATAGGTACGACTCTTTGCACTTTGTAATTAGTCTTTTTATCATCAATATAGATACTTTTTTTATCAAGATTTTGCAAATCTTCATCATCGATGTAGATAGTCAGCAGTGCTTTTGAAGTATCTGCAACAGTCGCCAATGGTGTTGCAATACCAACTACCTGTCCGGGCTTTACATCCAAAGAATAAAGAACAAAACCTTTTGCACGAACCTTTTTATCATGAATGCTCTTTTGCAACTGCTTTTTACGAAGTGTTAAGTCTGCTACATTACTTTTGAGATTATTTATCTCTTTTTGCGTATTAATAAAACTGTTTTCACTTGCTATGAGATTATAGTACTCGTTATCTTTTTCAATCTTTGACTTTATTTTTAAAGATCTCACACGCTCATAATTTTTACGTTTGAGTTCGAGTGTTTTTTCCAAGTTTTTTAAGATCTTCTCATTGCTTTTGAGTGTCTCTTTTGTAAAGAGCAGTTTCTTTTCAATTGCAGCGAGTTCATCTTCATCAAGTTCTGAGTCGATAACAATATACGGTTTTGATGTAAGCTTTTTTCCAAGCATATTTTCATCAGTAAACAGAACCTCTCCTGATACATTGGAAGAGATCTTTCTAAGTTCATAAGGTTCTACTTTTGCATAATAGACATTTGCAAAAAGAGATAGAGTAAAAAGAGACAAAAAAAGCACTATTTTCATAAAAAAACCTTTGTAATAATTAAAGCTATTTTAACATTTCATTATTAACATTCAAGCATATTTCATTTTATTTCTGGTACTATTAAGACATATTTAACCAAAGGGTCTTTAATGTCTGTTTTAGATAATGTCGATGCTGCTACTAACCTGGCAAAAAACAACGAGTTACAGCTCTTGGTTTTTCGTGTAAGTGAGAAAAAAGACTCAGCTTATTATGCGATAAATGTTTTTAAAACAAGAGAGGTTGTTGAAGCAAAAAATCATTTTTTAACACAACTACCTTCTCCTCATTCACTTTTAGAAGGTACCATCATTTTACGTGGTATGCAGATTCCTATTTTAAATCTTCCTAAGTGGTTGGGAGTCAATCTTACTTCAGATGAAGTGAATCGTTCACGCCTGCTTATTTGTGACTTTAATGGTGTTATTATTGGTCTTAGAATCATGTCTGCATACCGAGTTATCAAAAAGAACTGGAACGAGATGCATGCACCTGATAGCTACCGTCTTAAAGAAGATGGTGTTGTTATGAATGACACACGCCTGGAAGATGGTTCACTCTGTCTTA
>Ga0256828_1001672_pt1 | contig 13656 bp, 12 predicted proteins | sample CV88metaG_FD_185993 | JGI IMG/M metagenome (GOLD analysis project Ga0256828, IMG submission 185993) | Hydrothermal vent microbial communities from East Pacific Rise, Pacific Ocean - CV88 | ecosystem: Environmental > Aquatic > Marine > Hydrothermal vents | place: Pacific Ocean: East Pacific Rise... | reverse complement strand
CTAATACCACCTTTAGTTTTACCATCTTGTACTACAAGTTGTTGTTTATCAGTATCTACGATAAGTTCTCTTTCAGATCCTGTATAATCATTAACTTTATCAGTAGTACCGCCTTTTATTTGTAAAGTTTTACCCATAATAAGTTTCCTTTATTTTTTTATTTTTTGTATCCTGTTTATAAGATACTACATACATCGACTTATAGTCGAAAACCTCATCTACTTATGCTAGTACCATACAGCCTGACAATAAGATAGACAATCCTAAGATAAATAACAAATTTAAAACATGCATCATCATTTATCCTTTCTTAAGCTTTGTATCTGGCTCACCAACAATACCGTTGTCAGTTCTACCACTTAGAACCTCTTGTTCTAATTTTTGTATGCGTTTCCTAAGATGTTTGAATTCAGAATTCATTCGTTCTTCCAAAGTTTTCTTTCGCTTCTTCTTAACGATTTTAATCTTCTTTCTTTTGTCATCCATAATGTTTACCTTTCAGTATATTTGAAACCTCTGAACTTAATCAGCTCTAAACATAGTTTTAAGACATATTAGGGTCCAAAATTTAAAATTATTAAATCTTTAATTATACCATCATACTAATAATAAATATTCCTATACTGGTCATTAAAATACAATTGGTATAAAATAATATATACAGTATAGATCAACTATACTGTATATACGTTTATTTATAATGTTCTATGTTAAAGAACACCACAGTCTATTGTATCTAGGAGGTGATCCACTCTATCATTAACAGCAGACATTTGAGAAGATCTAGTATCTACCTCATCGTCTAAAGCATCAGATAAAGTACTAACAACATCTGCTCTTGTTTCAACTTCAGAAGCTAAACCATCAGTAACAACTTTAAGTTGTGCATCAAGTTTATCATCAGCATCTTTAAGACTATCAGCATCTGAAATAAATGCAGCATCATCATTTTTAACATAGTTACCAGCTTCAGTTAAACCTGCAGCAGTTTCTAGTCTGTCTATTTCATCTTGTAAAGATTGAATAGTTTGTTTTCTATCATCTATCTCTTTAGCGATATCATCTGCATTAACTTTAACTTGTGCATCTAATTTATTATCAGCATTTTTTAAAGAAGTAGCTTCATTAATATAGCTAGCATCACTGTTAGCAATATAAGTACCATCATCTTCTAAACCAGCACCTGTTTCCATAGCATCAAGTTCATCCAATAACGCTTTATCAGCATCTTCTCTAGTAGATGTTTCTGTAGCAAGATTATCTTCTATAGATTTAGATCTGTCATCATTCTTACTAGCATAACCAGCAAATGTGTCATCGTTATCTTTATCTACACTATTGATAAGATCAACTATCTCTTTAAATGTATCAGTATCAGTATCTGCATTCTCTAAGATATCATCTATTCTTTTAGCTTGCGTATCAACATTACCTTGTACAGTAGCAATAGCATCTTCTCTATCAGTTACCTCTTTAGCAACTGCATCAGCATTAGCTTTTAAAGCAACATCAAGCTTATTAGTAGCATCAACTATAGAACTTGCCTCATTGATATAAGTCATATCTTCATTAGCTACATATTTACCATCTGCATCAAGACCTGCACCAGCTTGAGTATCATCTATAGTAGAGTTTATAGCATTATCTGCATCTACTCTTTTATTAGCTTCAGCTTCAAGACTATCGTCTATCTCTTTAACAGCAGTTTTTCTATCTTCCACTTCTGTATCTAATTTACCTTGTAAATCATCTATAGCATCAGCTCTATTAGACTCTTCATTTTTAAGTCTAGTAAGATTATCATCAACTTGTTTTTGAACGTTATCTACAGCATCTTTTCTATCAGTTACTTCTTTTTCGATACCGTCAGTGTTAACTTTAACCTGTGCATCAAGTCTGTTATCTGCATCTTTAAGAGAGTTAGCTTCGTTGATATATGTCGCATCCCCATTAGCTGCATAAGTACCATCATCTTTAAGTCCTGCTCCAGTTTGAGTTTCAGCCAATAAAGCATTTGTTGCATCATCAGCATCAATTCTAGCTTGTGCTTCTGTATTAAGATTATCATTTACTGCAACTATATCTTCATCTAATCCGAATCCCATATTAAGTATTTCATCTTTACTTAATTTAGTATCGTCTAAGAATTTACTCATATCTATAGTAAAATCAGTATCATCATCTCTTGTAAAAGTAGCTACACCATTCTCATCAACACTACCACCAGTGATTCTAGCTAAGTTAGTATCATCTATATACTCAGACATAGATAATTCAGTAACTACGCCTTCTTCATCTGTAAATCTTAACTTATTATCTTTAAGCTCTAATTTAGTAGTAGTCTCAGTATCTGTAAATACTGCATTCTCTGGAACAGAAGTTTTAATAGTATATCCATTAAAATCACTAGCTTTAACAGAACCTTTAACATTGATAGTTTGGTCTATTTCTAAATCACTACCATCAGATGTTCTAATCTTCTCACCAGCACCTACTTCAACAGTACCTTTAAGTTCAATGTTACCTGTACCTGCAGTATTAATAGTAATGTCACCATCACCTTCTGTAGTTAAAGCAAGACTACCAGTACCACTAGCATTCAATTCAACAGATTGATCATCATCAGCTGTAAACTTCATAATGCCGTCATTATTACTAATAACTTTATTACCATTTACATATAATGAATTTGAACCAACATATAAATCTTTAAACGGTTTTTCTTCTGTACCTAAAGTATATTTATCAGCTTCATCTGGAACAATATCACCGATAATCTCTTGATCTTTATTTACAGTAAGTTTCTTTTCTAGAACAGCATTGATTTGGTCTGTTATTGAACCATATGCATAAGTAAATCTTAAGCTATAGTCATCATATTGTCCTTCTTCATCAAAATTAAGACTAATAATACCGTTATCAACAGTATAATCAAAATCAGTAGCATATACAACGCCATCTTTTCTAACACTTAAATTCCAAATGTTATCATCCGTAGGAATGAAAGCAGCAGTAACTTGATCGTCTTTGATTGTTAGAGTTTCAGTTTTAAAAGATAAAGTAGTTATATTAGATTTAGAAACTAAGAACCACTTATCGTCTTCTAAGTCATATCTATATAAGGCAGAACCTTTACCAACATTAATGTCAGCAATAGCATCCTTAACATAAACAAGCATTCTGTCACGTTTAGGAGTAAGGTTATTTCTGTCATCTATAGTCTTAACTGTTTTATTTCTATCAGCATGTACTATTACACCCATAAGTATTCCTTTATAATTTTTTTTTAATTTAAATTTATAGTTATCCTACCGAAGCAAGTAGCTTCAGTAAGATAGCTAAACAGTTAGTTATTTACTAGCTTGCTGGAATATAAGCGTATTGTACCATAACTTTTTTACCATCAAATTGACCTTCTTCATCTGGGTGTAGGTTATACACTTTAGAACCAGCCTCATCAACAGTAACAGGAATATCAGATGCAACACCAGCATCATCTACATTTCTAACTGTAGCGAAGTTAAAAATCATATCATTTTTAGCAACGTTAGAAATAGTGATAGCATCAGAATCAACTTCTAATAGCTCAGTATAGAATTTAGCTCCACCAAGTCTAACTTTTTCAGATACTTCAGCAGAACTATCTACAGAGATATTTGCTCTAGCAGCAGCAGCATCAGTTACATCAGATAAGTTATCTTCTTTTTTAAGTGCAGTTGCAACAGCATCAGTCATTGCAGTATGCTCATCATCAACAGCTTTAGTTCTAGCGTCAGCTTCATCTTTAATAGCTTGCTCTAGCTCAGCATCTTTATCATCATGTGCTTTGTTTACTTCATCTTGTGCAGCAACAGCATCATTCAATGCTTTTTCTCTAGCATCAGCAAGGTCAGAAATAGCAGTATTGATATCGTTATCAGCATTTTTGAATGCATCAACAATCTCTTTAAGAGAATCTAAAGCTTCTTCATCAGTATTTTCAATAATGTTATCAATTTTACCTTGTAAATCTGTAACAGCATCTTTTCTATCTTGAACCTCAGTATCAAGATTAGCTTGAACAGCATCAATAGCATCACTGCTAGCAGCATCTAAATCAGCGATAGCATCTTTTCTATCTTGTACTTCTTTATCGATATTTGTTTGTAACTCATCTTTGTTATCAGCAACAGTTTTATTAGTAGCATCGATAGCATCTGTTCTATCTTGTACTTCAGTGTCGATGTTCGCTTGTAAAGCGTCATCAGCATCAGTTCTAGCTTGTGCCTCATTTGAGTCAGCAGTAGCTAAAGCCTGTAAATCAGAATTTAATCCAAGAACCATAGTCTTTGAACGTTTTAAAATAGCCATAATAGCTCCTTCATATTTTTTATTACAATCTTTATAATTGTTTAGAGGTTAAGGAAGCCAGTCGTTTAACATTCTTCCTAATTTCTTTCATAACAGGTCCACAATTGCTTTTGTATTCATCCAAAGCATCCGTATATTGTTGTGATGTCATATTAACATATATTTTTTTATCGCTAATCTTTATTTCATACTTTTTAACAACCATAAGCCATGATATAAAATAATGATCATTTAGTCTAATCATATTTAATCCTTACTACCAATAGTAAGATAACTAACAGTACAATACTTACCATCAAGGTTATCTTCACTATCAAACAACACATGCGTGCCGTTAGTTTTACAAGTTGCTTCAAAAATAGTATTATATTCTTTTCCAACACCCTCAAATATTATAGCGTATCCATTTATAATATCTCCAAATGCTTCAGAAGGTAGAACAGCTTTATTTTCAAATATTAAAAGTCTTTCTGTAGTAATTATCTTTCTACTTTCAAGGGCTTCTATTACTCCAGAGAATATATCTAACTGATTAGCCATTTGTTGCATATTGTAACGTTTACTTGGTTCAGGTATACTATGGTCTTTAGTTATCTCTCCGTCGTATAACTTAGGACCATCGATATCATTAACATCACTTCTAGGCTCAACAACAAAGTCATCTACGTCAGTTATGTACGATGTTTCAACTTTAGTATCTACCTTAACTGGTATTATGTCATCGTTATATTCTCCGAAACAATACCTAAGACTTATTTCTTTTCCTATATACTCTTCTAAACCAGTTACAATATTATTACGTACTTTAAGGTCACTCTCTTTAAGTACTTTAAATATTTTCTTATCTTCATAGATAAAGATATCCCAGATAACCCCATCCAAAGGTATTTTAGATAATGCTAAATAATCATTTTCTATATCCGTTGTCTCTATAAGATGTCCAAAATTAATTATCTTCTTATCGGCAACATATACCCATCTATTTAAGTTAGCATCAAAACGCAGAATAATAGGATCCTTTTTATTAGGATACCTATTATCTGTGTTTAGAACTAATGAAAAGCTATTATGTTTACCCTTGTTGTTAAACATATCAGAGGTTATACTTGGTTGTATCTTATCTATACTACCAAATTTAATACTCATTAATTGTCCTTTATAATGTTTTAGTAGTTAACCTACTATAAAAAGTTCAACTATTACAGAGTACCAAAATCAACATTTATAGATATAGCGTCAACTCTATCATTAAGTTTTTTAACTTCATCTTCAGTATATTCTTTAAGATCATCGATTCTATCATCAAGAGCATCACCAACTGAGTTGATTTTAATAGTTAATTTATCTTTAATATCTTTAGTAGCTTTAACTGTAGAATACTCAGATACATTAACTGAAACTTGATAAACTTTAAATTTATCGTTTACTTTATCATATACTGCAGCATATAATTCATCAGCTTGTAAGAAACCGTCAAAATTAGAACCTGTTGCATTAGCAGCATCTTTAGCTGGTAAAGTGTTAAGTTTGATTTTAAAGTCACCTGTATTTGCATTTGCAGGAGTAAAGAATACTGTTGTACCTTCTACTAAAGTTTCAATGTTATTTTGTGTAGATGTTCTAACTAGATGTAGTTCATTTTCAGAACCAATGTCCTTATAGAAAACTGATTTAGTAGCAATATCAATAGCTTTAGCTAATTGATTGTTGTCGTTAGCATTTAGCTCAACAGACGTACTAATAGCATTTTTAAGCTCGTTTATGATACTATTCATATCCTCAGCAGTTAAAAAACCTTGTTCAGTTGTAACGTTATTAATTTTTTCAGCAATATTTTTCATTTTTATGTTTCCTTTTATGTTTTAATTTTAAGATTAGTCTTCATTAGATACGAATTTAATCGGTAAGTCTAATGGATAATAAGTTTGTTCATTGTTACCGTTATATGGAATGTTATCTCCTGTTGGTAACTCTAAGTCCTCATTGAACGGTTCAACATATGTATATGTCCATTCACCTCGTTTACTATTGATTGTAGTTCTTACTCTAAGTACATTAGCAACTCCAGCATTAAGATTATCTTTACTTATGTTAAAGAAACATTCAGTAGTCGTACCACTTTCAACAACCTCTCCTTCTAAAAGAAATTCCCATTCTAAAGTATCTAAACCTTCCATAAATGGTAACGTTACATATAGATCAACATTAGGTGGAATAAATTTCATTTTTTCATGTAGAACAATTCTATCATCATTAGATAAATAAAAACTAACTGTACCAAATTGACTAATGTCGCCATTAGAACCTTTGTATGCTGCATGTACGTGACATACTGTATTTTTTGGTAAATATCTATCCATTAAAACGCTAGTAAGATTATCTTTATCATCTATGCTAGCCCATAAAGCTGTACCCTCACTATCTTCAACGATCCATGTAGTAGATTCATGAGTAGCATTACCTAAAGTAGAGAACTCATTACCTAGGATTTTAAAGTATGCGTTAGGATGTGAATCTTTTTCATACTTAGTTGTTAAAGTAGGAGCAGTAATAATGCTAGGAATATCCATATTCAATGCTACTTCATTAGCATCTTTAGGGATAAATACATCAATATTACTCCACTCTGTAAATCCAGTATTTAACAACATTCTAGCTCTACCGTAGTACTTCTTACCTAGATCTAATTTTTCATTGAAAATTATAGTAGTTAAATTCTCTTCATCGTCCATAGATTTAACAAGGATGTCTTTAAAACTTTCGTCTGTAGACACTTGCCAATCTGTTTTATCATGTGTCCATCCCGTAGGTAAATCTGCATTATTAATTCTTAATACAATCATTACTGTCTCCAATTCATTTATTTTTTTCTTCAATAAAGTATAAGAAATTGATACCAAAAAAGAAAAAAAGAACAATAAAAGGATTTAGATAAAACTAAATCTTCTTATTGTATTCTTCTATAAAGATATTTTTACTTTTACTTTTGAATAATTCTATTCTTGATTTATGGTATTCATATTGTTTCTCTATATCTTTTGTATAGAAATAATAGAATCTCATATCTCGACCTTCTTTCTTACGCAATCTACCTAAAGCTTGTAGGTTAGCTTGTTTAGATTTCATAGAGATTGTCTGTATAACAGTTATCAAACCTTTAATATCTACAGCTGTACCAGCTGAAAGAACTGTAGTTACAACCATATCAGCAGTTTGTAGATTTTCATATGGATCATCTTCCACATATCTATTTATGCTAAGATAATCATACTTGGTTTTAAAATACTCTGTTAACATAGTACAAAACTCTATACTAGATGCAAATATTATTATCTTATCTCCATCTTTTCTTCTATCTAAGTAACCAACCTTAATATAGTTACATATCATATCAACATAGTTTCTAAGTTGAATACTATGCCTCATTATAGATTGTTCAAATCCTATATGAGTATAACCCATGCTACCGACAGCCCTAATACGTTTAGCATTTTCTATAGTATACTGCACTGCATGTATATCTATATACTTATCGTATTCTATGTTAGCTAACTTTGATTTAACTGGAAATAAAGCTCTATAAAATTTACCTACGCTTTCATTATCAGTTTCAAGTGTAGCTGACATACCTATAAAATGTTCTACGTTAAAATACAAACTAGCTTTATAAACACTAAAGAATTCTTGATGTACTTCATCTATTAATAGCGTACCTATGCCAAAAGTTTCCATAAGCAATGATGGTACTACTGGATAAATAAAATCATCCATATCTTTAAGACTCTCATATGCTTTTATATAAAGATAGATCGTTCTATTACTAAAGATTATAACCTTAGGAACGTATTCTCCAGATATAGCCATCTCTGTAGCTAATATAAGATCCTTACTTCCTCTTATAACTAAGATATCGTCATCTTTAATATCAGTTTTTTCTTTAAGTTCCTCTATCCATTTATCGATATATTTTGGAAGTATAAGAATAGCAGTAGCTTTATTTATAGCACACATACTACTTATAGAAATCATTCCTTTACCTTTACCAGTCTGATGATCAATCAGTTTAGTAGGAGTACTATCATCCTTAACTATTCTAGTAAAAGCTTTTTCTTGGTAATCTCTAAGTATGTATTCTGATCTAAGATTTATATCTAATCTATTAGTCTTAAATGTTTCTTCTCTAACTATATTAATGTTATCACGATTAACGCTATATATTTTAAGCATCCACATAAAATCTTTAACAAAATTAATATTAAATCTATATTCGTTAAAATTATGATTTCCTCCAACGAATACTTTATCAAGCTCTCTTACTTTTCTTCTCTTCTTTGGATCATATATTAATCTAAAAGTATGGAACTTCTTCGATATAAAATCACGCAGTAGCCTCTTAGCACTAGGAGACTCAACGTATACTGTGAAGAAATTCTTACTTACCATAATCATATATTCGTGTTTCATCTCATCTCCTACACTATTTTTTTTATTTTAAAGCATTTAAAACTTCATTTGGTTTTAACAGAACATCTAACAAGTGGTCTGGTTTATTAACATCTGTAAATAAACCTGGCGTCAGTATCTTACCAGATAAGTTATCATAACCATAACTAGCACCAGCTGAACGTTTATCTATTACTGTAAGCAATGGAGATAATTGAACGTTTTCACTATTTCTACCTAGATCATAATTACCGTTAGGTAAGTCGTATACAGTAAATGCGTATACTACCACTTCAAACAAAGCAATATTAACATCAAGTTTACTGTTAACTAATGTAAATACTTTAGACAATAAAGACTCTGGACTATCTTTAGATATACCGCCTTTAAGTATTGACATTGTTTTAAACATATCTTTAGTATCCTTAGATAAAGCTAAGAAACTAAACTCTACTTCTGGTAACTTTAATATAGGAGTAATGAATTTCCAGTTACTCATATCTACTATATAATTATCGTACTCATCTGCTTCGTATCCATTCTCTATAATATAGTTAAGGAACTTAAGTTCAAATACACCATATCTATTACCAAGTCTTATAGGTAATTCATAATGCTCAACATTACCTTTGTATTCATATCTAACTATAAGAGTTTCTAATCTACTAACTCTACCTGGATCGATAACATTTATAGACTTATCCATCTTTATATCTTTAAGACCAAAACATTCTTCCTGTTTAAAGATAAGAGATACCTTAGCATTCTTCTTAGCCAGAACCTGAGGTCTTATAACATAACCATTTTTATCTTTAATTACAAAGAACTTCTTAGCATCATCATTAAGCTCTATTGTATTAGACGTAGCTGATGTAACAAGGTGTTTGGTAGATAAAATAGATTGAGATATCTTAGCATTTATCTCAGTACTACAAAGATGTCCTAAGTTAGAATGTTTAGGTATAGAATATGCCAACTCTCCAAAACACTTAGAACATATTTGTTTCTTATTAGGCAACTTACATTTTATAGCTGAACGAAGTTTTATTGTTTTACCATATAAATGCTTCATGTCTGTAGTTATAGCTACTAATTCATTTGTAGTTTCATCTAGATAATACTTACCTTCTAACTTGTTTAAATCGCCCTTATAGATAGTTTCACCACTTACTGATTTCTCTACTGGCTTAACATACCAATCAAGATAGTCGGTACTACCACAATCTCCAAAAACTATATCCTCAACTACCATAGTAGCCAACTGTAGCTCTCTACCAAAATATTCAGAATCCTGAATAGCCTTATTAGATAAGAACAATGCTTTTGCACCAGATCTACTATCAGCGGCTAATTCATACATGTTGGCCATACCCATAGTAAATGATGAACTAATAGGATACTTAAAAATAGAGCTATCAAGTTCTGTAACATAACCTCTTGGACCAAGAACTTGTTTCATTTGGTTAGCATTAACCATACCAGATATATATGCCTTAACAACTGGATTGTTTAGAAGATCTTTATCATTACGCATAATATAATCCAATAGATTATATGTAACATCGATAGCGTTAACATTCATTTCATCAGACACTCTAGCCATTGATTTCATTAAATCTTCTTTTAACTGTATATCTAAAAGATCTTTTATATTCATAGACATAACGTGTTCTGTTATATTGTAACTAAATTCAGAATATAAAGTTTCAACTATCTTATATAAGCTATAATACGTATATGCTAATTGTTTATGAACATCTTTACCATTTACTTTTATAACGTTATTAATAAGGTCATTTAATATTTCTGATAGGAACTTAGTATGTGATTTACCTGTATACATATCATTGGTGTAAAAGTTACGTATGTTGTATTTCGATACTAATTTAATATCTTTATTAAGATTTGCCATCTCCCAGAAATATCTAGATATAATAACCTCTCTACTATACATTCTTACACAGACGTTGTCTTCAAACATAACATTTACATAACCTGTAATATTATTAAGAATATCTAGTGGTTTATAATTGAGAAAATCTCTTACTAATACTGCTGTTTCTTTTTTACCCATAACTTCTCCTTATTTTATTTAATATCGATACTGCCCAGTATCTACATTAATAATATATTGCTATAATATATTCCATATGGTATCACAATTCATTTATATATGAGTTGAGCAAAAAATATTTAACAACCTACCATGGTTAAGTCCATGGTAAGTCATCAAGTGTTTCTTCACAAATATCCATATCCCAGTCGCAATCAAATTCTACGTCTGGTTTAAAATCTTTCTTATCAGCCCAATCTTCGCACGCACTAACGAAATCGCTAACAGTATCATTACTAAATAAATCATTAAAAAAATCAAACATTAATTCTCCTTTATTTAAGTCTAATTGCTTTTTTAATATAATCTTCCATTAAGTTGTCACTATGAAGATCATTCTCTATAGCCAATCTATTTATGAATCTAAGATAATAATCATTAAATATATCAACATTGTTAACTACTATGTTGTTTGCATCCATACCATTATTAAGAGTGTTTCGTATCTCATCTAACGGTTTAGTTATCTTAACAGAATCGAATCTACAATCATCTAGATATATACTTATATCTAGATCGTTTATAGTAAGAACATCCAACTTGGTTCTTAGTACTAGATCTTTTAACTTCTTTTCTTTTATATCCTTAAATACAGACAATAGAAATTTAAGTGTTCTATCGTACGTATAAAATCTTCCATCAAATTCACAACAATATCTTTTCATAACTTATCCTTTAATTAAACCATCTCTCTTTAAAATAAAAAGCATTTCCTTCAACTCTACTTCAATATCGTTAATTAGATTTAACTTCTTATATTCATTTGGCTTTGTTTGTTTAAGTGCTACACTTGCAGTAGACAATAAAAATAATATTTTTTCATGCATATTTAAACCAGTCACCCTACATTCTATAAATTCTTTAAATGTTTTAACTATCTCTTTAAGTCTATCTTCAAATGCTGAATATGCATTTATAGGCATTGACTCATTAAGACGTTTATTATAGAGTACTGCACTTTTTATGTCTCTATGGTATTTATAAAATTTACGAATTGTATAGTTGGGATTAGAATCCACAAATTGATTTATTGGCATATCTATATTTATAACATAAAACGTATGGTGCTTGTACATTTCATAATATATTTTTTCTTTATGTATTTCATAAGTAACCTCAACGTTTTCTATTTTAAGATCAGCTGTTTTACCTGTCTTAATTAGATCTATCATTGGGTTATGATTGTTTTCTGTTCTTACACCATTTAACAAATAGAACTTATTATTAAGAACTATTGTTTTAACTCGCTTAAGGTCTATATTAGTTAACTCTAATGTACCCTCAAATTTGTTTTTATTTTTTAAAAATAATAAGCCCATTTTTATATCCTTTTATTTATCATTTAAGTATATCAACGAAAAAAAAAAACAATCTACAACGCTTTAAGCGTTGTAGATCACCTATACATTATGCATAACATCTGTATCTGATTTATGCACCATCTCAATACCAGCACAGTTATATAAACTGTTAACTATTTCCAATGCTTTATCTTGCCCATATGGAACCTCATCTCTATTTATAACTCTAGGTATATTAGTTGGGTTCTCTGCAGTAAGTATGTTTTTATACATATTCTCATGTGCTTTGATAGAAGAACCTCTATCTTTAAGTTCTGCTAAGAACTCTTCACCAACATAACTTGCATATAATCTAGACTCAGTTTCAGATAGAACTTTAGTAGCACTGTTTCTCCATGGCAATCTATGTTTCTCTGCTTTAGATGTACTTGTAGGTAAACCAAAATGATTTACTTTAGCAGAAGCAGTACTTAACCATGTATCAGCAATCTTAGCTAACATCATTATATATAATGGTGCTATGATGATATCATCTTTAGACTCAACTACGCCTTTAACAGTATTGAATTTGATCTTATCGACAAGAGGTTTGAATCTAGAATTATTTAACTCTTCTATAATCTTATAAGCTGGTTTTGAACCAAGTGCATAATACACATAGAATTCTTTATCAACTATTTCCTTTAAGATCTCTCTCTTTTGCGTTAAATTTGTAGCTTTATAAGCAGTGTATTGTTCTGTACCAACTATCTTTAGATATTCTAATACTGTATTGAATAAACTATTAACAATATCTGAACTAAGACCATCTATAGTTGAATCAAGATCATCTAAGTCATCTATATCCATGATGCTATTAGATATCATACGTTTAACTTGTCTAGAAGATTTAGCGATGTATGCTTCATAAAGCCTACCTATATTCATACGAGAAATAGTAGAAGCTGGATCTGAAATAATATCGGCTCTAGTACCATCTTTGTCAACTGGCATATCCTCATCTTTTCTAATTTCACATACGATACTTTTTGCTCCTGATAAATCAGTTAGCTTATATCCTACACCAGGTAAATATCTATATTTGATAGTAAACTCTATTCTGTAGATATCCATTGGATCATTTCTATAGATCTTCTTAATGTTTCTATCGCCCTTTACAACATCGGCATCAGTGATAGCCATTGCACTAACTAAAAGCCTTGTAAACTTAGGACTAACCTTAACATTATCGTTTCTGTATCTTTGCTTATGTTCATCTACTATATTGTCATATACATCAAGTATGTCTTTATAATATTGAACTAAAGCTTTAGAATACTTCTTAACAAGACCATCAGTATTACTATAAATCTCTTTCTTACTTTTTGGAGTATGATAAACTTTAATATCAGACACTACTCCTGAACCATCTCTAACATAAGTTACTTTATCGAACATAGGATTGAATTC
>Ga0256828_1001671_pt1 | contig 13658 bp, 13 predicted proteins | sample CV88metaG_FD_185993 | JGI IMG/M metagenome (GOLD analysis project Ga0256828, IMG submission 185993) | Hydrothermal vent microbial communities from East Pacific Rise, Pacific Ocean - CV88 | ecosystem: Environmental > Aquatic > Marine > Hydrothermal vents | place: Pacific Ocean: East Pacific Rise... | reverse complement strand
CTGCTTAAAAAGTTTGAACTCTTTGGTACACCCAATATCATTTTCTTCGATAAAGAGAATAAGTTTATGCCTGAGAAAAGTTTAACCGGTTTTGTAAATCCGGAAGAGTTTGCAAAGCATTTGAAAGATATCGCTAAATAAGCTATACTTCTTTTAACGATGTGGGTGTACCACATCAATCAATATAACGGAATAACACAATGTCAAAACAAAAAATCCAAAATGAACAGATCAAGATAGGGGAAGTCAATACCCTTAAAATAGAAAGAGATACAGATTTCGGTTATTATTTAAGTGCCAAAGATTATGAAGAGGTTCTGCTTCCAAATGTCTACATTATGGAAGATGAGATGCCTATGGGCTCACTGCTTGACGTCTTTGTCTATACAGATTCAGAAGACCGTCCTGTGGCTACAACGAAGATGCCTTATGCAAAGTTGGGAGAGTATGGTTACTTTACTGTAGTAGATTATAAAGCATACGGTGCCTTTGTCAACTGGGGATTGCCTAAAGATCTATTTGTACCGCTCTCGCAGCAAAAAGAGTATTTTAACATCGGTAAAAAATACATTTTACGAATCTGTCTTGATGAACAGACCGGACGACTTTACGGTACACAAAAGATTGGTAAATATTTTAACAGAGAGATGAAAGGCTTACATCAAAATAAAGTACTCAATGCGATAGTCCTGGCAAAAACACCATTGGGCTATAAAATGATTGCTGATGATCAGTATGAGGGAATGCTTTTTAGCAATGAAATTTTTGAAGAGATTAAAGTAGGAGATAGAAAAAAAGTTTACATCAAAACCGTAAGAAAAGACGGGAAGCTTGATCTTAGTTTACATCCTATAGGCAAGAAAGCAAAAATAGATGAAGCCCAAGGAACGATTATCCGGCTTTTAAAAGAATCTGATGGCAGATTACCCTTTACCTATAAAAGTGATGCTGATGAGATCAAAAAAATCTTTGGGATGAGTAAAAAGAATTTCAAGCGTACTTTGACAGAGCTCATTGAAAGTAAACAGATAGAACTACTTGAAGATTCCATAAAACTTTTATGATATACTACTCTTATCTAAATTTTATAGGAGAAAGATATGGATTTAATGGATCTTTTAAAAGTGGGTGGTTCACTCATTCAAGGTAACAGTGATGATGCAACCACAGGGTTGGATGTAGGTGATATTGCCAATGCACTAGGCGGTTTGCTTGGAAACAGTGAAGGTGGGCTTGACCTGGGTTCCCTTGTAGGCGGATTGTCTCAAAACGGTTTAGGTGAGATCGTAGGATCTTGGTTGGGTGCCGGTGAAAATAAATCGATCTCTTTGGATCAGGTAAAAGACCTTTTGGGTTCAGACAAAATTTCTGAATTTGCTTCACAGTTGGGCTTGAGTGAAGAGAGTGCTGCAGGTGCTTTGGCAGATGCCTTACCGCAAGTAGTAGATCAGGCAACATCAGGTGACAACTCTATTGTTGAAGAGATGCTTGCCAAAGTCGGTGGTGCTGAAGGTGCAATGAATATGCTTGGAAAGATATTCGGATAAAGTACTAAACGATATTTAATATACGGCTTGCCGCAATGAGTCGGCAGCTGAAGTTGTTACAGTAACGACATGACCATATGGGCTTTATCCCATATGATATCCTTTTTATGAAAATATATGTTTCATCGCCATTCCCATGATATCATCTATCATAGAACCGTCATTATCCTGATCTATCATTCCTGTTATAATACTTTCTAAACCACCGGACTGAGTTTGAGGTTGACGTTGGTATTCATCGATACTGGGTGCAGCTTTTTTTGTAAGCGCTCCTATGATTAACGGTGCAAGCATAGGAAGCATTTTTTTGATGATGTCCGCACTCATCCCTGTCTCCTGTTCTACATGTTTTGCCACTTTTCTTGAATTTTCTTTAGAACCTGTAAGCTGTCCTAAAATATCATTACCGATATTGGTAAGATCACCTCTTTGCATCGTCTCTTCAGGTTTATCAAGCATGTCAGAGAATTGATTGTTACCTATCTGTGATAAAAGATCACCTGAATCTCTGTCACTCTGCAGGTTCTTTTTTGCAGACCCCATTAATATAGGTGCCAGCTTACCGATGATAGAACCGGCATCTCCAACATCTATACCCACCTGCTTTGCAATACTTCCTGCAATTGCAGGGTTGTTAATGATCATATCTATTAATCCGGCCATTATTTCTCCTTTTATATTTATATAAAACTATTATAACAGAAAAATTGTGTAAGAATTGTATGACAATATGACATTTTTTATTTTTTTTACTGTCAAATCTGATACAATAATCAGAATTAAAAAACAAGGATACTTTATTGAGATATTTTTTATTTTTGCTACTTCCTTTATTTCTTTTTTCCAAGCCGTTCAAAGTTGCTACCTATAATGTAGAAAACCTTTTTGATGCAAACTATCAGGGTAGTGAGTATGAAGAGTATATTCCTCATAAGCACAATTGGAATGAGAGAATGATGCAGATTAAGCTCAATCACACAGCTGAAGTGATCTGTGATCTGGATGCGGATATCCTAGGTCTGCAAGAGGTGGAGAATGAATATATATTTAAAATGCTTCAAAAGCGACTTAAAAGAGTAGGATGTGAGTATCGTTATGATGCTATTACACATAAAAAGGGGGCACCTATTCAAGTGGCATTGCTCTCTCGGTTTCCTGTTAGAAAACAAAAAGAGTTACAAGTAAGCATTTCACCAAGAGTACGTAATATTCTAGAAGTTGAACTGGATGTAAAGGGAAATGTTTTAACAGTTTTTGTAAACCATTGGAAATCCAAAGGCAGAAAAGGTGTGGAGAGTAAACGTATAAAATATGCCAAAGTACTGCAAAAGAGAATAGAGAGCCTACCTTATAATAAAGAGTATATCATATTGGGTGATCTTAACAGTAATTATAATGTACATCTGACACTGGATAAAAAGATCAATGATACTAGCGGTAAAACGGGGTTGGGAGATATTTTACATACAACGATAAATCATACACTTGTACAAGAGTATCAGATGCAAAGTGTAAAAAAAGGGATACATTACAATACCTGGCAGGAGCTGCCCTTTAAACAACGATGGAGTCATAAATTTTACGGTAATAAAAGTACTTTAGATCATATTTTGCTACCATCAAATATGTTCGACAGCAAAGGTATAGACTATATGAATAACTCTTTTAGGGTATTTAAAGCACCTTATCTTTTTACCAAAAGAGGATATATTAACAGTTGGGGATATAAGAACGGTAAACATATGGCCAAAGGCTATTCTGACCATTTGCCGCTTTTTGCTTTTTTTGATACAAAACCGTACATGTCAGATAGATCAAAAGAGATATCGAACCGAGTAGTTTCCAAGCCGATTGAATATTTATATACAGTTGAGGATTTGAAACATCCTATAAAATTGGAAGATGCAGCTGTTGTTTTCAAACGTGGCAATCATGCAGTAGTAAAACAGACTCCGTGGGGACGCGGTATTTTTCTGTTTGGTTGTGCAAAAGGTTTGGAAGAGGGAAAAAAATATGATCTTTTGGTGCAAAGTATCCATAATTATAAAGGATTGAAAGAGATAACGGATATTGTCAAGCTTAAAGCCAAAGAAGGAGTCTCTTTACATGATTTTTACCATACGCTAAAAGAGATGAGAGAAAATGAAATACTCAAAGATATAGTAGGTATATACAAGAGTCGTAATCTTTATGTTAATGATAAGAAAATTCCCATCCATTTTAAAAATAAGCATTTGATTCCGCCAAATGGTTCAAAGATAAAGATACACTATGCACATCTTGGATATTATAAGAAAATAGAGCTAGTTGTTTATAGGAAAAAAGATTTTGAAATACTGGAGAGATAAAAATGGCATATTACAGTTGGATATTGGCATTTCATGTGATGAGTTTTGTAAGTTGGATGGCAATGTTGTTTTATTTGCCTCGGCTTTTTATTTATCATAGAGAACATGCAGAGAATACTGCTTTTGGTGAAGTTGTACAGATACAGGAGTATAAACTCTACACCTATATCGGTATACCTGCGATGTGGGCTACCATATTTTCCGGAAGTCTGATGCTTTATTTGAACCCAGGTATTTTTCAAAGTGGAGGGTGGATGTATACAAAACTGTTGCTTCTGATCTTTTTGATCGCTTATAGTTTTTCTCTCAATGCTATCCGTAAAAAGCTTATTGTTGATCCGCATTATAAAAGTGGAAAATATTTTAGAGTTTACAATGAAGTTCCGACACTGTTAATGATATTTATAGTAATTATGGTAGTAGTAAAACCATTTTAAACTATACAACTGAATAATTTTGTGTTATAATCTTCAAATTCAATTACATAAAGGAATCCAATATGGAACTACCAGCTATAAAATTACCGCAGATCGAACTCCCCTTTGATATTCCACTACTTATGCACCCGCCAATAGATCATTTTCTTATTGCATTGCCTGTTATTGTTCTTTTGTTGGAACTTGTTAATCTGATCATTAAAAAAAGAGCAATAGGTGTAACAGCATTCTTTTTACTTCTCATTACCGTAGTAGTAGCAGTTGCAGCATACTTTACGGGAAGTGCAGACGGTAAAGAAGCTTTTCCTCTATTGAGTGAAGCAGCACAGGGAGAGCTTAAGGAACACAAACTTTTAGGTACCTATCTTATGTTTGCATCGGTTATTGTACTGATATTTAAGCTATTATCTTCCATGATACAAAGAGGGTTGATGAAAGTGCTCTATCTGTTAGTTCTTATCTTATTTGTCACAGGTATCCTCAAGCAGGGAAAAGACGGTGGAGAACTTGTGTATGAGTATGGTGTGAATGTTCAGAAAGTACAGGAGCTTGACAGTGATCTTGATGATCTTAAAGAGGAACTTGAAGATTTACAGGAGGCCAATAAAAAAGTTGAACCTACTGTTAAAGCGGAAGAGACAGTAAAAGAAAAAACATCGCAAGTGCAACAGAAAATTGAAGAAAAAATAAATGTTGTCAAAGAGAAAACAGCCCAAGCAGTTGAAACGGTTAAAGAAAAAGTAGAAGAAAAAGCTGCTGAAATGAAAGAAAAAGCAGAAAATTTAAAAGATAAAGTAGAGTCAACGGTTGAAGTAGTCCCTGTAAATACCCCACAACCTCAGATCAAGACACATTAAATTTTATGATCCGCCATCTCCGGCAGGGTCATACTCCGGTTCATATCTCTCTTCATTTATAATGGTTTTAATATTTGCAAGATATTTAGCCATAGCAATGGTTTGGTTTTCATCCAAAGATTTGGCAAAAGAGATCATGACTGAACCAACGGTTGTCCGTGTCTTTCCATGCTGAAGATCTCTAAGACGTTGTAATAACACATTTTCCTTCTGACCTTGAAGTCTTGGGGTTGATCCCATCCCTTCCGCATACATCCCATGGCATGAGTTACATGCATTTTTAAGATAGAGTGATTCTGCATCATTTGAAGCGAAAAGAACATAAGAGAGTGTAAATAAAAGTAAAAACTGTTTCATCATTTATATTATTATTCCGTTTTTTAATTATTTTAGCAGAAAAATTTAAATTATCAAGAAATAGAGCATGAATTTATGTATAATAAAAAATACTTTAATTGAAAAAGCCAAACTTATCGTGAGGTAAGGACGGAAAGTTATGGAACTTATAGATAATAAGAGTTCGCCAGACTGCCAATAGAGTTTTAAAATAATTTCTACTCTATCTCATATTTTTCAAAAGTTACATTTTTATTTATTACAATCGGAGAAAGCAATGAGACAACTACGCAATATTATTCTGAGTCTATTTATTTTAATAGAAGGTGCATCTGCATTTGAGATCGATCCATTTCCTAAAGGTGCTCCACTGCTGGAGATATTCAGTACAAACTGTCTGCAGATGACACAAAGCCAACAGATGCTTAAAGCTTATGTGATGATAGGACTTGAGAGTAAGTTCCAGAATCCACAGAAAGATCTGGATAAGGCTATTGTTGATTATGATAAACGTATGCATCAGGTCAGAGAATATTTTTATAGGAAATTAGGCTCACATACAGAAGCAAAAAAAGCATTTGATAAAGCCTTGGCATTATGGAATAATAATAAGAAGATGTTAATAAGCCCTCCTAGCAAAGAGAATGCTCTTCAGATCAGAAAGAATTTTTTACTCATGATCAATCAATTATTGGTAGGAACCAAACCTTTGGCCACTCCGGATCTTGAACTTATATCACTTACAGGAAAACTCTGTCGGAAGCCATTGGAGGTCACAATAGATTATTTGATGAAGATATGGGGAGTTGAGTTTAAAGAGTATGATAAAGATGTACAGAATATCATAAATAATTATCATAAGAATATTAAAACACTCTCTGCAAATAAATTAAATAATAGTGAGAGTCGTAAACTACTTAAAAAAGCAGAAAGAGAATTTAAATTTTTTGAATTTATGTACAATTCAAAATCAAGATTCATACCGTCTCTGCTCTCAAAAAAAGCAGATGATAATTTTATAATTATTCGAAAAATAAAAAAAGTTTTTAAGAAACAAGCTAAATAATATATGGAATATAGTATGAAAACACCTCTTAATGTTAAATAAATCTATAAAATAACTTGACTTTTATATTGACGTTTTTATAAGATTTAACTAAGTCATTAAGGAGTATAATGAAATATGTAATACGTACTACTTTAATTGAAAAAGCCAAACTCATCGTGAGGTGAGGACGGAAAGTCATGGGTCTCCAGCAGATCGCCAGGCCGCCAATAAGAGTGAGTAGATAACCACTTCTGCTTCTTCTTGCACCTTTTTCAAAAGTTTTTATTATTGTTACTATATAACTATGGAAGGAGTTTATTATGTCCACCTATATTAAAAAATGGATAAGGGTATTCCTGTTGTCAGTATTGTTAATGAATTTTGTTTCTGCGATTGAAATACAAAACCTTTCTGTTGCTGTGGATATCGCAGGTAAGCAGCGTATGTTTACACAACGAATGCTTAAAGATTATGCAATGACAGGGTTGAAAAATAGTTTTGGGAATCCGCAAGAAGATCTTAAAAAGATCATGACAGAATTTGAAGATCATTTAGAGGCTTTGATCCGTTTCAATAAAGATCAAAAAACTAAAGAAAGCCTGAAAAAAGTTAAATTGCTTTGGCAGCCTATTAAAACCGCATTGAAAGAGACTCCAAGTAAAGCCAAAGCTGGGAAAATGCAAGAAGATCTAGAAGCATTGTTAAAACAGTCTAATGAAGCTGTGGGTCTCTTTGCAAAGCAGACAGGTAAAGATTCAGGTGAAATTATAAATATTTCAGGACGGCAAAGAATGCTTTCTCAAAGAATGGCAAGCCTTTATATGTTTAAAGTTTGGGGTGTGGATGATCCGAAATTTAAAGAGAAAATGGATAAAGCAATGGTATTATTCGCGAATTCTTTGGAAAAGCTAATGGGATCGGATATGAATACGCCGGAGATCACAGCATTGTTAAATAGAGCAAAAAAATCTTTTATGTTTTTTGAAATTATGAATAAATCAAATTCAAAATTCATTCCGGCACTCATTTATAAAAAATCTAATGAGATATTAAGAGATATGAATACAGTAACGGGGCTATATGCAGCACAGGAGGGGAAATGAAGAAGAAAAGAAAAATTATGATACAGAAAACAAAAAAAACAGTGATCGGATTAGGGACTGCAATATTGCTTTCTACTCCTGTATTGGCTATAGCAATTAACAATGCTGCAGAAGCTGTAAATATTGCAGGGAAACAAAGGATGTTCACACAGCGTATGTTAAAAGATTATGCAATGGTGGGAATGAATAATACTTTTGGTAAACCTGATGTGGATCTTAAAAAAATAGTAGATGCCTTTGAGGATCATTTGGAGTCTCTTGCAAAATATACTAAAAATAATGAAACAAAACAGAGTTTAAAAAAACTGGAAACTCTTTGGAAACCTATTAGACAAACTCTTTTGGATATACCGAATAAAGAGAAAGTGGGAAAATTGCAAGAGAATCTGGAAGAACTGCTTAAAGCAGCAGATAATACAACAAAACTTTTTGCAAAAGAGTTCGGCAGGGAGTCTGGAGAAGTTGTCAATATCTCAGGACGTCAGAGAATGCTTTCTCAAAGAATGGCAAGCCTTTATATGTTAAAAGTTTGGGGAGTGGATGATCCTCAATTTACAACCAAACTGAATGAGACAATGAATCTTTTTAAAAATTCTTTAAATGAATTGGAAAAATCAAGTTTGAATACAGAAGAGATCTCAGCCCTTTTAGCTAAAGTAAAAAGATCTTTCATGTTCTTTGAGATGATGAGTAGATCAAATTCAAAATTTGTTCCAACACTTATCTATAAAAAATCAAATGATATTCTTGAAAATATGAACAGCGCAACACAGAAATATGTTGCTATACAGAGTAAGTAAAAGGAAGTTAAAATGAAGAACAGAATGATGAAAAATATAAGTATAGTTATTGTGTCAATTATAGCATTAAGCGGGTATGCTATAAGTGAAGAACGCAGTGCTGCAGCATCTTCAAATCCCAGTGTTGTATCTGATACGGTAAAACTGATCGATATGGCAGGAAAACAAAGAATGCTCTCTCAAAGAATTGCAAAAGATTACCTTTATGTAGGAGAAAAGATAGCACCGGCCAAGGCAAATAAACAGCTTAAAGAGTCTTTGGATGAATTGTTGAGTGCACATAAAGTATTGGTTGAATCTATTAATGACCCGGAGATCAAAAATCTTCTTGCTTTTGTTGAGATGAGTAGTGAAGACTTCAAAACTACGGCAAATGAACCATTCAGTCTTGACAATGCACAGCTTGTTCTGGATCTTAGTGAGTCTATGCTGGAGGGGAGCCAATATGTAGTTGATTCTCTGAAAGAGACGGTGAAGATCAATGAATCAAAGATTGTTGGACGTGCGGGAAAACAGCGTATGCTTGCACAGCGTATTGCAAAATATTACATTGCCTATCAGGCAGGTATTAAAGATAAAAATACGGTTGACCAGATGAAGGCTGCGGTCAAAGCATTTAGTGAGTCTCATGAAATATTGATGAAAAATGCAGTGAATACTCCTGAGATCAATCGTAAACTCAATGAAATAGACAGACTCTGGAAGATTGTATATAAGTTTTACTTAAATATTGAAAAGGGTGGGTTACCCCTGATTGTCTTTAATACAACAGACAATATCACCAAAAAGATGAATGAGATCACAAAGCTATATGTGGAGCTTTATAAATAAGGATTGATCATGAAAAAAATATTTTATCTGTTTCTTCTAATGCTCTCAGTGACACTTTTTAGTGAAGCTGCGACCAGAGGGGATGTAAAGGTGATTGAGTCTTCTGAAGATATTCGATATCTTAGTCAAAAGATCGTAAAGGATTATCTCTTTTTGTATGATAATCCAAAAAAAAGAGAAGTAAAAAATGAGTTGTATAGCTCATTGAATAAATTAAGTGATGACCTAAGAGTGATCGTAATGACAACCAAAGACAGCGATACAAAAGATATCCTTGAATTTCTTGCTTACAGTAAAGATCAGATCAAAGAGTTATTTGATCAAAAGACAGATAAAGAAAAAGCAGCATTGATGCTTGATTACAGTGAAACACTGCTGGAAGGTGCAGACTCTATTGCCAAAGCACATATGTATGATTTCTCAAATGAAGAGAAGATGCTGATGGTAACCAAAGAGATAGAGTATCTTTTGGAAAGAATTACGAAATATTATATGGCATTTAATGTTGGTTTCAATACGCCAATCAATAAAGAACAGATGGATGAGTCTATTAAGAGACTTGAAGAGAATTTAGAAAAGATCAATGGGTATAATTATCCTTATGATATGCAAAAGAAGCAAAAAGACTTACAAAGGTTTTGGGCAGTGAATAAATATTTTTTTCAAAAAACAAAAACACTTTTTATTCCAAATTTATTGCTCGATTCTATTGATTCTTTAGAGAAACTTGTTGCTGATATAGCACTTTACCATAGTAAAAATCAATAAAGAGGCGATAGCATGAAAATCATAAACAATAAAAATATACTTGTCTTACTTATTGCTTCAGTAGTGGCTATATTGGCTGTACTTTTATATTATACATATATGTCATATACTAAATATGAGCATTCAGGAGACAATACCAAAAGTACCTTGTTTGTAAAAAAATTGAACACAATGCTTGATACGATAGATGAAGAGAGATCGATTAGTGCTATTTATATGGGGATGAAAGGCAAAAGTGAGTTTAAAGAGATAAAAAAAGCAAGAGCAGATGCCGATAGTATCATAAAAGAGATAGGATCTTTAATCCAAAGTAAAAAAGAGTTTGATGCTTATAGTAAAAGAATGGAATTTATTGTAGAGAATTTGAAATATGTACGTACAAGAGTGGATACATTAAGTTCGGATTATAAAAATATATTCTTTGACAGTTATCAGGACAAGATAGTACAACCACTGATCGCTACTATGCGAATGTTGGCCAAGAACAGTTCCTCCATACAAATCAAAAATGATCTGTCAGCTTATGCTGATCTTGCAAACTTGAAAACCAATAGTGCAGAAGAGAAGGCATTTATCTCTTTTATTCTAAGTAGATCTGAAAAAATGAGTGATCAGGATCTACTGTTATGGGAGGGGATTGTTCGAAATGAAATAATACCTTCTTTTGATAGAATTCAAAACAAGGTACTTGTCTCTAAGCTCAATAATACACTTAAGCATAAGAATTTTATGAATATTGGGAAAAATGAGCGTGTACAGGTCCTTTACGGAGCGCAGAACGGTACTTACCCTGTTACAACAACTTTATGGTTCAATACATTTAAGAGAAAAATAAAAAATATTGAATTTCCCCAAAATATACTTCTTTCAAGCATAGAAAAATCTGCTCAAGAAGATGCGCGGCAAAGCAGAGATATAATGATGCAGTATGCGGTTGCATCATTGGTTTTTTTACTTATTCTTTTTGTACTGCTTCTGATCTACCGTAATATAAACAAAGATAAGCGTCTTTTTGAGGATACATTAAAGAATATAGAAACAGTACTGAGTTCTGAACAGCAGAGAGAACTAAAAGATATCATCGAACGTAGAGATACTGCAGAAATATATGGTTTCCTGGTACAAACGATAAAAGAGGCGAATCAGGCGAAAGATCTTTTTTTGGCGAATATGTCCCATGAGATACGTACACCGCTTAACGGGATTGTCGGATTTACACAATTGCTTAAATCAACAGATCCAACACCGGAACAAGAAGAGTTTATCACGGTTATAGAACATAGTTCAGATAATCTTCTAAATATTGTAAATGATATTCTTGATCTTTCTAAGATCAAAGCAGATAAGATCGAATTGGAGAGTATCGCATTTGATCCTATTGAGAAGTTTGAATCAGCGATCGAATCCTATGGTGCCAGAGCAGCAGAAAAAGATATTGAACTCGGTGTCTATATCGACCCTGACCTGCCGCCTACACTTATGGGTGATCCGACAAAAATATCCCAGATCCTTGTAAACCTTATCAGTAATGCGATCAAGTTTACCAATATGACAGGAAATGTGGATGTTTCTATTGAGAGAGTTGCCGAAACGGATGAAGACATCACACTTAAGTTTGCAGTATCCGATACAGGTATCGGTATTACCGAAGAGCAGCAAGATAAAATATTCGATGCCTTTTCCCAGGCAGATGTCTCTACAAGCAGAAAATTCGGTGGTACCGGTCTTGGATTGGCAATTTCAGGTAAACTGGTCTCTTTCATGGGTGGTACGTTGGCTATCGAGAGTAAAGAAGATCAAGGTTCGACCTTCTTCTTTACTTTAACATTGAAAAAAGCCGAACAGAATCTCTTAAGAGAAAAACCTGATATGCATACGATTCATGTAGGATATATGGTACCGGATATGAGTATTACTAGAGCGATGAATGAAAACCTCAGAGCATATGTTGAATATACCGGTGCACAATTTACTGTATATGAGGGTAAAGAACTGCTTAGTATGAATAGCTCTGATCTGCCGGATATCTTGTTTATCAATCATAGGTACTGTAAAAGAGCTGATGAACTGGAAGAGTATTTGAATTTAGATACCAAAACGGTTGTGGTGACCACAGGTGAACTAAAAGGAAAACTGGAAAATATAGAAGATAAGATCGATAGAGTCTTCTATAAACCTGTCAATTTGAGTAAAACATTGAAATCTCTGGAGATTATCAATGAAGAATCGATCAGAACTAAAGAGAATAAAGAGTATAAAAGTAAAGAGAGATTTGAGAATGTTCATGCTTTGGTAGCTGAAGATAACGTGATCAATCAAAAACTGATCCAGAATGTATTGAAAGGACTGGGCTTGGATGTTACCCTTGCAAATAATGGAGAAGAAGCAGTAGAACTTCGCAGACAAAATGAGTATGATATTATATTTATGGATATACAGATGCCGGTCATGGGAGGGATAGAAGCGGCACAGCATATATTGGAATTTGAAGAGAAGAACCGTAGGCATCATGTTCCTATTATTGCTTTAACTGCAAATGCCTTACAGGGAGACAGAGAGAAATATATAGAAGCAGGAATGGATAACTATGCTTCAAAACCCATCAATTTGGATGATATAAGACGATTGATAGGGGAGTACTTCCCATATAAGATCCTTGAAAGAGAGGAAGATCAAACGATTGATGAGAATAGAATAGAAGAAAATAATGAGTTAGAAGTTGCAGAAGAACCGATTATGCTTTCTGACAATATAACAGAACAGGAAGAACAAATAGTTCAGAGTAGTGAATTTGAAGTAGAGGAAGTAAAAATAGATGATGCTGTTGATACGTTACCTGCTATAACATCGGATATACTGCTTTATAAAGTAACACCGTTAGCAGCACATGTCTATATATCAATTTTTGATAATTTGGGATACTCTGTTGAGATCGCTGTAAACGAGAATGAATTCATAGATAAACTTGAAGAGGGCCATTACCGTTATGTACTTTTCGACGGGGAACCTTTTTCACAGATGCCGTGTCTCATAGTAGATCTCATTAAAGACAGAGATGCTGTACCGTTTGTCTTTGCTTCAGATCAAAACAGTAAGGATATTTGTTGTGATTCATTGAGTACGGAACCTACTGTTGAAGAGTTTAAAAGTAAGCTTAGTATAAGATCCTAGCAAGATAGAGCCCTTGTGAAGGAGCAAGTTTTGTAACATGCTTCTTCCGACATGTCAACTGTTCCTGAAGCTGCTCCAAGGCAAGTTTTTCTCTGGCACAGAGCATAGCTGTTTCTACCATCATCCTGATCTGTGAACGTAAAAACCCGTTAGCTTGAAAATAGATATAGTGATAACCGTTATGTTCTCTATAATTCGTCCTATAGATCGTTCTTATTGTAGTATGGGTAACGGTACCGGTCTTATGGAAATAGTTAAAATCATGTTCCCCTTCAAAAGACAAAAGTGCCTGAAATAGAAGATCTTTGTTAAATTCAGGATAATAAGCGATATATCTTTTTTCAAATACGGAAGGTTCTTTAGTTTTAAAAACATAACGGTAGACTCTTTTTTTTGCAGAAAATCTGGCATG
>Ga0256828_1001670_pt1 | contig 13661 bp, 13 predicted proteins | sample CV88metaG_FD_185993 | JGI IMG/M metagenome (GOLD analysis project Ga0256828, IMG submission 185993) | Hydrothermal vent microbial communities from East Pacific Rise, Pacific Ocean - CV88 | ecosystem: Environmental > Aquatic > Marine > Hydrothermal vents | place: Pacific Ocean: East Pacific Rise... | reverse complement strand
AAATGTTTGGAAGAAAACCAGATTTAAAAGAGTATAACTTAAGTGAAGATGAGTTGGCAAAACTTCAATATGCAAAGATTGCAACAAACAAAGGAGATATCTGGATCAAACTCTACCCAGAAGAGACTCCAAATACAGTAGCAAACTTTGCTCACCTTGCACAGAGCGGTTTTTACAATAACCTTAACTTTCACCGTGTAATTCCAGGCTTTATGGCGCAAGGCGGATGTCCGCACGGAACAGGTACTGGCGGACCAGACTGGGCGATTGCATGTGAGACTGATAAAAATACGCATAAACATGTAAAAGGAACACTCTCTATGGCTCATGCCGGACCAAATACAGGTGGAAGCCAGTTCTTTATCTGTTTTGTACCGTGCCCTCACTTAGATGGTGTTCATACTGTCTTTGGCGGTATTGAAGAGAATGATGCACAAAGCTTTGCAGTTTTAGACTCTATTGAAGGTCAAGATGACATTCAATCTATTGAAATTTTTGAAAAAAAGGCGTAAATTATGAATAACAAAATCTTTTTAAGCATCATCTGTGATTTTGGACTCACACTTTCTAATGCATCTGCATTCTCTCTTGGAGATGCAGCAGGCGCACTTTCTGCTGTAAGTAATACTACATCTTCTTCCCAAAAAACTGAGAAAAAAGATACAAAATCTACAACATCAAATGCTCTTGTAGGTATGCTTTCTAGCCAGCTTGGTATTACAGACTCTCAAGCTGCCGGTGGTGTAGGAAGTATCTTAAGTTACGCAGGAAGCGAACTCAGTTCAACTGACTATTCAAAACTTGCAGATGCAATTCCAGAGAGTGACTCTCTACGTGAAAAAGCACCAAAGTCAAACAGTATGCTTAGTGGTGTTATGGGACTGGCTTCACAATTCTCATCACTTGGACTTGACAGCAGTATGATCTCAAAATTTATCCCCGTAATTATGAACTATTTCAAAGGAAATAACTCTACTGATGCTATAGGTGTCCTCTCCGGACTCTTTAGCAAATAAGGAATAGATTATACTAGTCCATATCTGCTGCAGTGTTGATTCGCACTTCTTTTTAGAAAAGCTCCAACGCGATTTTCCTCAGGAGAAGCTCACGGGCTTCTTCTATGATCCAAATATCCACCCCTATTCAGAGTATAGATTGCGGCTTTTAGATGTAGAGAGAAGTTGTAAAAAACTCGGTATTGAGCTGATTGAAGGCGACTATGATTATGAGTCATGGCTGCAAGCGGTAAAAGGTTTGGAAAGAGAACCGGAAAAAGGGAGACGCTGTGAAGTCTGCTTTGACAAACGCTTTTTGGTCAGCGCGCAAAAAGCCCTTGAACTTGGTGAGAAGAAAATTACGACAACGCTTCTTGTCTCTCCTCTAAAATCCCAAGAACAATTAAGACGTGTTGGTGATGACTTTTACGCAAAACACGGTGTTGAATTTATTGCCGTGGATTATAGAAGCGGCGGTGGTACACAGGACCAAAGCAGGGTCACAAAAGAAGAACAGCTCTATAGACAAGACTATTGTGGTTGCATTTATGGCTTAACTATGCAACGTGAACAACAAGACAAATTAATGGATGAAATGTTCTCACCTATTTCAAAGCAAATAATGCCAGCTTCAATTGAAGAACGCCTCGAACTTTACAGCCTACGTAATAGGCTTGAGGATAAAGGTGAAAATTATAGAATAATAAAACAAAAATTTTTAAATTACAGACAATTTTCATGTAAATTACTTGAAGCTAAAAAAACACCTATACCAGCCTATGCTCTCTTCTATTCTACACTACCAAGAAAACATGCTCAGGGTCGCATCGAATTTACAATCAAAGATATCCATTATATGAATCGAGAAGAGATTAAATTTATTACTCTAAAATATTTCAATCTCTATTTTAAAAGTTCATATAAAAACATACAAGAGCTGATTTTCAATCCACCCAATGTAGATGATGAACTCTGTTTGCGTGAACATATATCTGGGTTTTCCTATGATTTAAGTCCCATCATTGTAGTTGAAAGCATACCTTACAATAAGCTTACACTTTTACTAGATACAAAAACTTACGAAGACACAAGAGAAAAGCTAATCATTTTATAATAAAAATTTTGATAAAATATCCAAAAATATTATTATAAGGTTTTTCAATATGCTTATGGATGTTATGGACATACAAAAAATTCTTCCACACAGGTATCCTTTTTTACTCGTTGACCGCGTTACAGATCTTGTGGCAAAAGAATCAATTATCGCTTACAAGAATGTATCAATTTCTGAACCAGTTTTTGAAGGGCACTTTCCGGGTCATCCAATTTATCCTGGTGTTATGATTCTTGAAGGTATGGCACAGGCTGGTGGTATTTTAGCTTTTAAAAGTATGGATGACGTCTCTGAAGAAGAGATTCAAAACAAAGTTGTTTATTTTATGAGTATAGACAAGGCAAAATTTAGAAGCCCTGTTAAACCTGGTGACAAACTTGAATATAGAATCTCAGTTATTAAGAACAAAGGTGCTATCTGGCTTTTAAAAGGTGAAGCTTATGTTGATGGAAAATTAACAAGTGAAGCTGAACTTAAAGCTATGATAGTAGATAAATAGGTAAACCATTGAGCACTATATCTGAATTAGCCATCATTGAAGATGGTGCAGTTATTGGAGAGAATGTCACAATTGCTCCTTTTTGTTTTATCTCTAAAGATGCAACTATCGGGGATGGTACAACTATTGCACAAAATACATGTATCTATGGCAAAACAACTATAGGGAAGAACAACAAAATTTTTTCTCACGCAGTCATTGGATCTATTCCTCAGGACTTAAAATTCAATGGTGAAGATGTTGAACTGATTATTGGTGATGACAATACCATTCGTGAATTTACACTATTTAATCCAGGAACAAAAGGTGGTGGTGGAAAGACTATTATCGGTAATCACAATCTTTTTATGGGTTATGTTCATCTAGGTCATGATGTTATTATCGGAAATCACTGTATTTTGGCTAATGCTGCAACACTTGCTGGTCATGTTGAGCTTGGTGATTACGTTGTAGTTGGTGGTATGACTCCAATTCATCAATTCGTCCATATCGGAGATTATGCAATGATTGGTGGTGCTTCAGCCCTTGCTCAAGATATTCCACCATTTTGTATGGCAGAAGGTAACCGTGCATCATTGCGTGGACTTAACCTAACAGGTCTTCGTCGTCATATAGAAAGAAATGATATAAATGAGTTAAAAAGTGCATACAGAGAACTATTCGAATCTGGAAAACCTTTAAAAGAGACAGCTTCAGAGCTACTAGAAGAGACAAAAAATCATTATGTTACTGATCTTTGTAACTTTATAATAAAAACAAAACGCGGAATTCCGTTTGAGAGGAAAAATATATGATACACAGACATTGTAGTTTTTGTGATGCCAGCGAAAGTGAGGAAAATCCACTTATTGCAGGAAACGGTGTTTACATCTGTAAAAACTGCGTAATATCAGCATATAAAATTATGTTTGGTGATGAAAAAGCAATGGCAAGTGACAAAGATGCAAAATTAACAGAACATGTCGAAAAATTGATGACTCCAAAAGAACTTGATAAGTTCTTAGGTGATTATGTTATTGGTCAAGAGAGAGCGAGAAAACTCATTAGTGTAGCTGTTTATAATCACTACAAGAGAATTTTCAAAATGCATAATGCAGTTGAAGATGATACAGAAATTGCGAAATCAAACGTTTTATTAATTGGACCAACTGGTTCAGGAAAAACATTAATGGCTCAAACTATAGCAAGAGTACTTAATGTTCCCATTGCCATTGCTGATGCAACAAGCCTAACAGAAGCAGGATATGTTGGTGAAGATGTTGAAAATATTTTAACAAAGCTTATCCAAGCTGCTGATGGCGATGTAGAACGTGCTCAAAAAGGGATTATTTTCCTCGATGAAGTGGATAAGGTCTCACGCATGAGTGAAAATCGATCTATCACACGTGATGTAAGTGGTGAAGGTGTACAACAAGCCCTACTTAAAATCATTGAAGGTTCATCTGTAAATATTCCACCAAAAGGTGGAAGAAAACATCCAAACCAAGAATTCACCGCAATTGATACAACAAATATTCTCTTTATCTGTGGTGGCGCTTTTGATGGTCTTGAAGAGATTCTCAAACGAAAACAGGGAGAGAATGTACTAGGTTTTGGACACGAAAAGAAGACAAAAGAAGAAGCAAAACCAACATTTGACATGGTGGAACCTGATGACTTGGTACATTATGGATTGATCCCTGAACTTGTTGGTCGTTTACCTATTATTGCATCACTTCATGAAATTACTGAAGACGATATGGTCCGTATTTTAACTGAACCTAAGAACTCTCTCGTCAAACAGTATAAAAAACTCTTTGCAATTGATGATGTAGAGCTTAATTTTGAGGATGAAGCACTTCGCGCCATTGCACAAAAAGCGATCAAAAGAAAGACGGGAGCGCGTGGTCTTCGTGCCATTTTAGAAGAGTCGATGATAGATATTATGTATGAGCTTCCAGAATACGCAGGTTACGAACTTCTGATTACAAAAGAAGTTATTGAAGATGGACAAAAACCTGTTTATATTAAAAAATCAACACAAAAAACTGCATAAGGCGAAATAGATGATATTCAATAAAATAGTAGGACTTTTTTCAAATGATTTATCCATTGACTTGGGTACTGCAAATACTATCGTAATTGCAAAAGGAAGAGGAATTATAATTAATGAGCCTTCTGTTGTTGCAGTCAAGACAGAAAGATATGGTCATTCAAGAGTTTTAGCTGTCGGACATGAAGCAAAAGATATGGTGGGCAAAACACCAGGAAATATAAAAGCTATCCGTCCCATGCGTGATGGTGTTATCGCTGACTTCGATATGACAGAAAAGATGATCAGAAAATTCATAGAAAAAGCACATGGAAGAAGTTCATTAATCTCTCCACGTATTATTATTTGTGTACCTTATGGGCTCACGCAAGTTGAACGTAAAGCAGTACGTGAATCAGCACTTAGTGCAGGTGCACGTGAGGTATTTCTTATTGAAGAGCCAATGGCTGCTGCAATCGGTGCTGGAGTTGACATCCGTGAGCCTCAAGGAAATCTTGTTGTAGACATTGGTGGCGGTACAACTGAAATAGGTGTTGTTTCACTCGGTGGTCTTGTGCTCTCAAAAAGTATTCGTACAGCTGGAGACAAAATCGATCAGGGAATTGTCAACTATGTTAGAAAGAAATATAATCTTTTAATTGGTGAAAGAGTTGCCGAAGAGATTAAAATCAATATCGGTACTGCTGTAAGCCTTGATCAAGAGCTCTCCATGGTTATCAATGGTAGAGATCAGGTTGAGGGACTATTAAGTTCAGTAGAATTGACAAGTGAAGATGCAAAAGATGCAATGAAAGAGCCACTTAAAGAGATAGCTGAAGCACTTCGTGATGTACTTGAGCAGATGCCACCAGATTTAGCAGGTGATATTGTTAATCATGGTATTATCTTAACAGGTGGTGGAGCACTTATTCGCCAACTTGACAAATATCTTTCAGATATTGTCAAGATCCCTGTTTTTGTAGCGGATGAACCACTTCTTGCTGTTGCACGTGGTACAGGTCGTGCACTTGAAGAGATAGATCTTCTACAAGAACTTTTTGAGAATGAATAAGAAGTTATTTCCTTACTTACTTATTTTACTTGCACTCTTTATGGGTGCACTCTACTACACAAATACAATTCAATCACCACTTATCTCTTCACTTAATGCAATTAAGGTTTTTTATCATAACAGAGTACAAGATATTGAAGATACAATAGACAAACATTTTTTTCAAGCACAACAAATTGCCATTTTAACTGAAAAGCTCAAAGAGTATGAAAAGAATCATCTCATAACACAACAATTTGCTTCACAACTGAATGATTTGTATAAAGAGAATAACTCCTCTTTAGAACTTAATCCGCAAGTAGAACTTATAAGAACAATTTCCTATGAAAAATTTGGAAATCTCAATCGAATATGGCTGGACATAACAGATTATAATGCTTCAAAAATTTATGGTTTAATATACAAAGAACTTGTTGCTGGTATTGTCGTAGCTAAAGAAGGGAAACCACTGGGACTATTAAATTCAGATATCAAAAGTACCTATGCAGTCTATATTGGTGAGAACAAAGCTCCTGGTATAGCACACGGGAATAATGATAAAAACCTTGTAGTGAATTTTATACCAGCCTGGTATAATATACAAGTAGGAGATGAAGTTATCACATCTGGCTTGGACAATATCTTTTTTAAAGGTTTAAAAGTTGGTAAAGTTATTAGTATTTCTAAATCTCAAGGTTATCAGAATGCTATAATTGAACAGTATTATCAGGCAAATGAACCTAACTATTTTCATATTATCAGGAGTCTTCGATGAAATTTTTTCTATATCTTTTTTTATTATTAACACTGCCTCTATTAGCTCAAGAGAAACAAAAAATTACAATTGGAATAGGTCCTTATATACAATCGCAACCCTATAAAGGTGCAAGCGATTTAGTACTTCCCTCACCCGTTATATTTTACGATGATGGTCTCATTTATGCGCGTTGGAGTCGATTTGGCATCTACTTTTTAGGAGATAAAAAAGAAGAATATTCATGGGGATTTTCATTGGCTGTTCAACCACGAACAATGGGCTATAAACCTTCTGAATCTTCTTATCTTATAGGTATGCAAGAGCGTAAATCAACATTAGAAGGTGGCCTTGCCTTTTCGGCAACATACAAAAAATCAAAATATATTGAGATCATGCTGCTTGCAGATATGCTCAATAACTACAATTCTTGGGTAGCCAGAGCTGAGATAGGAGACAAATATGAACTTGGAAAATTTACCTTTTACCCAAGCCTTATTCTACTTTACGAACCAAGTAAATTTATAGACTATTATTATGGTGTAAAAACAACTGAAAGTACAATATTCAGACCACAATATAGTGGGAGTTCAGGACTACAATATGGTGTACAGACATACATAAAATATCCATTTACAAAAGAGCTTTCAGCACTTATAAATCTTCGTTATGACCGTATACCATCAAGTGCAAAGAACTCTCCTTTAGTGGATAAAGCTTATATTTACTCTGGACTTTTTTCACTTATTTATACATTTGAGTATTAAGCCTCATCAAATATTAAGTGCCTTTTAGCTATAATCTCTAAATTTTTAAGAGATTATTTAAGAGGTAAAAAATGCCAAAACGCACCGACATCAAAACAATTTTACTTATAGGCTCCGGTCCGATTATTATCGGTCAGGCGTGTGAGTTTGACTATTCAGGAACACAAGCAGTAAAAACACTTAAAGAGCTTGGATACCGTGTTGTTCTTATCAACTCAAACCCTGCTACTATTATGACAGACCCTGAGTTTGCAGACAGAACATACATCGAACCTATCAAAGAAGATATCATTGAAAAAATCATCAAAGATGAAAATGTAGATGCCATTCTTCCTACAATGGGTGGACAGACTGCTCTTAATGTTGCTATGAGCATGCATGAAAAAGGGATGCTTGATGGTGTAGAATTTTTAGGTGCAGACCCACAAGCAATTAAAAAAGGTGAGGACAGACACCTTTTTAATGAAGCGATGATAAAGATCGGTATGGACCTACCAAAAAGTAAAAATGCATACAGTGTTGAAGAGGCTATTGAAGTAGCCAAAGAGATCGGCTTTCCAGTAATTTCTCGTGCATCATTTACGCTTGCCGGTGGTGGTAGTGGTGTTGCTTATAATATGGAAGAGTTTGAAAAACTCGCAGCCGAGGGTATCAGTGCATCTCCTATCAGTGAAATTGAGATCATGGAGTCTATGCTTGGTTGGAAAGAGTATGAGATGGAAGTTATCCGTGACAAAGCGGACAACTGTATCATCGTTTGTTCAATTGAAAACTTTGATCCTATGGGTGTCCATACTGGTGATTCCATCACAGTAGCACCTGCTCTTACACTTACAGATAAAGAGTACCAAAGAATGCGTGATGCATCTTTTGCAATTCTGCGTGAGATCGGTGTCGATACGGGTGGATCTAATGTTCAGTTCTCAATCGATCCAAAAACCGGTCGTATGATCGTTATTGAGATGAACCCTCGTGTATCTCGTTCATCAGCTCTTGCTTCAAAAGCAACAGGGTACCCTATTGCAAAAGTAGCAACACTTTTAGCAGTTGGATTTACACTTGATGAAATTACCAATGACATTACGGGTACTCCTGCAGCATTTGAGCCTGTAATTGACTACATTGTCACAAAAGTACCGCGTTTTACATTTGAGAAATTCCCTGAAGCAGTAAGTACCCTCTCTACTTCTATGAAATCAGTCGGTGAAGTTATGGCAATCGGGCGTACATTTAAAGAGTCTGTTCAAAAAGCACTCTGCTCACTAGAGACTGGACTTTGCGGTTTTGATGAGATCGATGCCGATGATGAATTTGTTCGTCATGAGATCCGTCGTCCAAATGCAGACAGAATTCTTTATGTTGCCGAAGGATTTAGACGCGGTATGAGCATAGAGGATATGTTTGATACTTGTCAAATTGACCCGTGGTTTTTATACCAACTCCAAGAGTTAATGGAAAGAGAAAAAACGATCACTGATAAAATTCTTTTTGATGCAGAGCTTATGAGAGCTGTCAAAGTAGATGGTTTTTCTGACAAACGTATTGCTCAGCTCATCAAGAAAAACTCTGGCGAGACTGTCAGTGAGGACCTTGTTTATGAAGCAAGAAAGAAACTTGGCATTAGTTTAGAGTACAATGAGGTAGATACCTGTGCGGCAGAGTTTGAAGCACTTACTCCATACCTCTACTCAACAACAAACATCACAAAACTGCCAAATCCGGTAGTACGTAAAAGTGATAAGAAAAAAGTTCTTATTCTTGGTGGTGGACCAAACAGAATCGGTCAAGGGATTGAGTTTGACTACTGTTGTGTTCACGCAGCATTTGCACTCAAAGAGATGGGTATAGAGACTATTATGTACAACTGTAATCCTGAAACAGTATCAACTGACTATGATACTTCTGATGTACTCTACTTCGAGCCTATTGATTTTGAGCATGTGCGTGAGGTTATTGAAGCAGAGAATCCAGATGGTATCATTGTCCATTTTGGAGGACAAACTCCTCTGAAACTTGCAGACTCTCTGACAAAAATCGGAGCAAAAATCTCTGGAACACCTTCATCAGTCATTGATCTAGCAGAAGATAGAGAGCAGTTTAGCGACTTTGTAAATCGTCATAACCTAAAACAACCTGCAAATGGTCTTGCTCGTACAAAAGAGGAGTCTTATGTTATTGCTGAGAAATTAGGATACCCTGTATTGGTTCGTCCATCATTTGTTCTTGGTGGTCGTGGTATGCGTATAGTTTACTCAGAAGCAGAACTTAAAGAGTATATGGACCTTGCAATCTCTGTAAGTAATGAAGCACCGGTTTTAATTGACAAGTTCTTAGATCAGGCAATTGAGCTTGATGTGGATTGTATCAGTGATGGTAAAGAAGTATATATCGGTTCCGTTATGCAACATATCGAAGAGGCAGGAATTCACTCAGGAGACTCTGCATGTTCACTTCCACCAGTTAACCTCACGCAAGAGATGATTGAGAAAGTAGAACTTCAAACTAAAGTGATTGCACTTGGTCTTGGTGTAAGAGGTCTTATGAATGTTCAGTATGCAATCTTTGAAGGTGAAATTTACCTCATTGAAGTAAATCCTCGTGCAAGCCGTACCGTTCCATTTGTAAGTAAAGCAACAGGTATGCCTTTGGCAAAAGTTGCTACACGTGTTATGATGGGAGAAAATCTTCGTGATTCTCTTGCATACTATGACAAGTATGATATTGTAGAAGAGGCAAACGGTCTGCTTCGTCCTCGTCTTAAAGGGCATGTTTCTGTAAAAGAGGCAGTATTTCCTTTCCATAAACTCTACGGTGCAGACCTAGTTCTCTCTCCTGAGATGAAATCTACAGGTGAAGTTATGGGTATTAGTAAGAACTTTGGTGTCTCTTTTGCCAAATCACAAATCTCAGCTGGTAATAAAATTCCAACAGGTGGAACATGTTTTCTTTCATTTGTAGATACGGACAAAAAACATGCTCCAGAGATTGCACGTGGACTGATTGAACATGGATTTAAACTTGTTGCTACAAAGGGGACACAAGAAGCTATTGCAGCAGAGGGCCTTAAGTGTGAAATAGTACTTAAAATTTCAGAAGGTCGTCCAAACATTGAAGACAGCATGAAAAATGATGAAATTGCTATGGCTATCAATACTTCTGATAACAACACAAGTAAAAAAGATGCTGTCGTGATCCGTCAAGAGGTACTCAAGCGTAGTATCCCTTACTTTACAACACTCAGTGCCGCACGTGCACTTATCTTAGCTCTTGATGAGATGGAAGATGACAAATGGTCTCAAGCAACGGCACTTCAAGACTTCCTGGTATAAAAGAGAGCGTTATCCTCACACAAACCGACACAACTGTCGGTTTTTTATCTCAAGATGCAGTAAAGCTGCGTGAGATAAAATCACGACAAATAGCCAAGCCTTTTATAAAGGTGTTTCAAAACTTTAAAACTCTACAATCATCACATATTCGTATACCAACAAATAGAAAAAAAATGCTAAGACGTGCCAAAAGAACTACTGTTATCATTAAAGATCAAGCCTTTCGTATCGCTTCCTATCCACTACACTCTCAAGTACTACAAAACCTTTCATGGAGCTACTCAACATCAGCCAATGAGAGCGGTAAAAAATTTGAAAGAGATTTTTGCGAACAAAAAGCTGATATAATAGTAGAAGATAAAAAAGGACTTTTTGAAGGTAACGCTTCTAAACTCTATAAAATTAACAACACTACTATAAAGAGGTTACGATGAGTAAAATATTTCAAATGATACTAAGTGGTATGTTTTTCACCTTTATATGTGATTTTTTTCTCTTTTTAGGTATAAAAGAGAACTATATAGATGCCCATGGCATTGATTTATACTACAACATCCTTTTTGCAGATAATCAATCGCTCATTCTCTTTGTGATCTTTACACTCATTACTGGCTATATTGTGATGTATCTTAGTAATAAAATAGCGATTATTACCATTGGGACTCTCTTTTTACTCTCAGCTGCGACACTTATACCACCGATAGGCAGTGCAGCTGGAGAGTTACTCTTTATGCAAAAAGATCGTTCTATAAAAACAGATAAGTTTTCATACCATGGTGACCTACTCTATATTGGCAGAAAAAATATCTATTTTTACGATTATGAACTAAAAAAAGTTATAATTCTAGACAAAAATAAAATACAAGGTAGTTATTAATGAGACATATCTCTTCTTTAGCAAAAGGTGTTGCACTTGGTACTGCAGGTGTCATGATGATGAGTACACTCACAGGATGTGAACAAAAACAGCAACAAGAGGCACAAAATAAATTTTTAGTCATCGAACAGCTTCCTGATGGAACATACAAAGTTGTTGAAGAGATGCCAACTGAAGGTCCAACACGTGCAATCATTCGTGAACGTGATGAAAATGGGAATATTCAAGAACGTTTTATGAATGAAGCAGAGATGAAAGCGCTCGCAGAACAAGAGTACCAAAAAGTGCAAAATGGTACGAGTGAAACAGTTCAAGAAAACAGCAGTGGAGCTGGCATGGGACTAGCTGGAACAATTTTGGCAGTTGCAGCAGGAAGTCTTCTTGGAAATATGATAGCAAACTCACTTATGAACAACAAAGCATTCTCACGCAATACTCGCAGTGCTTATACATCCTCTGCATACAAGAAAAAAACAGCACGTGCATCATCAAGCAAAAAGAGTTTTTTTGGGAGCAGTTCTAAAAAGAGCTCGTCTTATAAAAGAAGTGGCGGATTTTTTGGAGGCTAAAGTATGATAAAGACTCTTAAAGTCAACCCAATAGATGATACAACACTTGAAGAGATAGGCTTCTCTTGGCACACAGACAGTGATGGTAGTAAGTATGTCAGTGATGAACTTGTTAAGATAACACAAGATGAAGCAGAGGCCTACTATAAAGCTGCCAATGAGCTTTATGATATGTATGTAGAAGCTGCAGAATATGTCATAGAGAACAATCTCTTTTTCGAGCTTGGCATACCATTTAATCTTATTGATATGATTAAAAAATCATGGGAGAATGATGTTCATTGGCATATTTATGGACGTTTTGATCTAGCTGGTGGTATAGATGGAAAAGATATAAAACTTATAGAGTTTAATGCCGATACACCAACAGCACTTTTTGAGACAGCACTACTGCAGTGGGCTATCTTAAAAGCCAACAATATGGATGAAGCTAAGCAGTTTAATAACGTTTATGAGGCTATCAAGGATAACTTCAAACGACTTATTACACTCTTTGATGAGACAGAACAGTTTGATGAGCTTTATGATGGCTGGAAGATACTTTTTTCTTCTGTTGAAGGGAATGATGAAGAAGAAGCTACAGTAAAACTTCTCCAACAGATGGCAAGTGATGCCGGATTTGTAACAGGATTTGAATTTTTACAAAATGTTCATTTTGATGATGAGGGAATCTATGACAGTGAAGATAATCCTTATGAGTACTGGTTTAAACTCTATCCATGGGAAGATATCGCTACAGATGAACCAGAGCTAGCAACGACACTCACGCATATTATGGAGAATCAAAAAGCTATCATACTTAATCCTGCCTACACACTTCTTTTTCAATCAAAAGGGATGCTTGCAATTTTACACCAACTCTTTCCAGACTCACCATATCTACTAAAGTGCTCATTTGAACCACTAGAGGGAGTAAAACAAGTTGAAAAACCACTCTTTGGAAGAGAGGGTGCAAATACAAAGATTATCGCTAGTGATGGAGAAACACTCACACAGACAGATGGTCCATATGATAACTATAATAGAGTATATCAAGAGTATGTCGATTTTATGCAAGATAGCAATGGTTCAAAGTATCAAGCAGGAGTATTTTTTGCCTATGAAGCTTGTGGCGTAGGATTTAGAAAAGGTGGAGAGATACTCGATAATATGAGTAAATTTGTAGGACATGTTATAGTCGACTAGACTATAACCCTACTGTAGTTTTTTCTTTAAAATAATTTTACCTGCTTCAACACCCGGTTGATTATAAGCATCGATATACATAAATTTTGCACAAAGTGATGTAAGTAGCTCATACTCATACATTAAAGCTGCTATGGCACTCTCACACACTCCATCTATGGTAATTACATCACATGGAATATCTTTGAGATTATTGATAGACTCTATAGTTGCATCTGCTTGCTTATTAATAAGGTCCGAAAAAGCAATACTATTTAAATAGTCCAAATCCTCAAGACCTGCTAACTGTACATCTGGAATTTTTAAATCATTATCAAAATTATCTACCTTAATAACAGAAACTGTCTTATCTCGTCTACCCTCTACTATAAGCTGTAAAAAAGAGTGCTGATCTATCGGCCCTATAATGCCAATAGGAGTTAGTCCCTGTCTTGTACCATTAATATCTACTTTTCCAAGACTCTCACCCCATAGCTGAATATACCACTTATTAAAGCCTTCAAGTCTTGA
>Ga0256828_1001669_pt1 | contig 13663 bp, 10 predicted proteins | sample CV88metaG_FD_185993 | JGI IMG/M metagenome (GOLD analysis project Ga0256828, IMG submission 185993) | Hydrothermal vent microbial communities from East Pacific Rise, Pacific Ocean - CV88 | ecosystem: Environmental > Aquatic > Marine > Hydrothermal vents | place: Pacific Ocean: East Pacific Rise... | reverse complement strand
TGAATATTGAGGTGAAGAGTGCAAAACTAGAGTACATTGCCAATACACCTATAGACCTTAGCGATGAACATATGGAAGAGTTAGAAACACTCATTGACAAACTTGAAGAAGATGAAGATGTTCAAACGGTGTTTACCAATATTAACTAACTAAAAAAGGTACATACTTATGTACCTTATCCTCTCTCTTTCACCCTATAAATTACTGCATACATTAACGGTACATAATACAAATTCAACACTGTTGCCCAAGCTACACCAAAACCTAAACTAATTGCCATAGGCTGTAAAATAAGAGCTTGTCCTGAGGCAAAGAACATAAGAGAGGAAAGTCCTAACACCGTAGTAACAGATGTCAATAAAATAGGACGTAATCGCATGCCTGCTTTTTCTACCATTTCATCATAATTTTTACTTCCTTTAATGAAATCAAGCATAATAAGACCATCATTAACTACAACGCCTGCAAGTCCTATAACGCCCATCATTCCTGGCATAGACATATTGATACCCATAAGGTAGGTTCCAACCAGTGCACCAAAAAGAGAAAGAGGAATGACACTGATTACAATTAATGGTAAGACAAGAGAATTAAACATCCATACCAAGGTAATAAAAATCAAGAAAACAGCTATCATAAGTGCCTGAGACATCTCCTTTTTAAGCTTGCTATTTTCCTTTTCCTCTCCCTTCACAACGATACGAACCCCTTGTTTTTTAAGTGACTCCAAAAGTGGTTTTATCTGCGTCATCACTTCCGTAGGTGTAATGATTTTTTTATCTACTGAAGCAAAAAGAGAACGCACTTTTTCACCATCTTCTTTAAAAATCTTCACAAAAGATTTTTTGTATATAAAGTCTGTTACTTCAGAGAGTTTGACACGTTTTGTACCATCAGGAGTAGAGAGCATAAAGTCCTTGAGTGCTGCTGCATCCTTTTTATAAGCATCATCTATTTTAATACGTACCAATCCTTTTGTATCAAATATTTTTCCATATTCTGCCTTGAGAAAAGCACCTCTTAATACAGAGGTAATATAGCCTTCACTCATGCCTAAAAATTGTCCATATTCATTGACTCTTAGTTTAAGTTCTCGTTCTCCAATATTGGCATTATCCGAAATATCTTTAACCCCTGCTATACTAGAAAGTTTTTCCTCTACTTTCTTCATAGCATTTAATTTTACTTCCATATTAGGATATTCAAATCCCAGTTCGATATCGTGAGATACAATACCTGCTTGTTGCACATACACATTAAACTCTTCAAAAAGTTTTTTACCATGGATGGTTTTATTTTGAAACTTCGGTAAGAGCTTCTCCTGTATCTCTTTGGCTATATCTTGAGAAAGACGTTTTCTAATCATATCTGTATCATCATATTCCAATGAAAAGATAGGATTAATATAAGTGTCAAAAAAGTTTTCTGGTGCTTTTTCATGTAAATTGATAAAAATTTGAAAAAGATTTTCGCCTACTTCTACAGTTTGATCTTTATTAAATTTAAACCCTATCACCGAGGTTACAGAATCCATATCTTTTTTATCTAATAATTTTAAAATAGATTTTTCAATTTCAGTGACATATACTTCCGTATCAACCAATTTATTGTTAATATTTACTTTCCCACTCAAATAAACCTGCTGTGCATCAAACTCTGGAAAAAGCTGAAATTTTGTGAGCTTACCTATCCCGATAGTCCCCAACACTATGGCCAATAAAATCACAGTCAAAGAAGTCTTTTTATGTTTCAATAACTTACCCAAAAATCTATCATACCATGCGATAAAACCTGGCCATATTCCTTTATCATGTTCTTCTGCTTTAAATGTACCCATAGCAAAAAATTCTTTAGCATGAAGTGGTAAAAAATAAAAAGCTTCAAATAATGAAGAGAGTAAAAGTACAGAAATCATTACAGGCAGTACCTGCATAAACATACCCATCTTACCAGACATCATCAAAAGAGGTAAAAAAGCAAAGACCGTTGTTAATGTAGCAGTCATTACCGCAGGGAACATCTCTACAGCACCATCTATAGCTGCTTCTTTAGGTGACTTACCCATTTCCATATGTCTATAGATATTTTCAGCCACAACAATCGCCTCATCAACCAACATACCAAGTGCAATAAGTGCACCTAAAAGAGTAAGCATATTAAGACTATATCCTATCATATCTGCTGCAATAAGTGTAATCATAAAACTAGCTGGTATACCTATGGCAACCACTAAAGCGATACGTATATTAACAGAAAGAAATAAAGCACCAAAGACCAAAATGAGACCAAATAAAATATTGGAAGAGACAAGATTAAGACGATTTTTAATCCAAATAGAAGTATCTGTGTAAGCTTTAAACTCTATATTTTTATATTTTTTATTAAATGCAGGGAGCATTGCTTTAATCTCTTTACTAAGTGCAATAGCATTCCCTTCTTTACTTTTATTAATATTGAGTGATATATTTGTTTGACCATTATAATGTGAAATTTGTTTCGGTTCAGCCAAGCCGTAATGTACTTTAGCTATATCTGACAAATGAAGCTGTTTACCATTGATAGTTAAAAGTGTCTCACCCAAAGCTTTTGCATTTTTCTCACCATTAATAGTAGAAATATAAAGATGTTCACCTTTACCATCAAGCGTACCTACAGGAAATATACTAGAAATATTTGAAATTGCTTGATATATCGCCCGTTTATCTAGTCCATAAGCTTCAATCTTTTTCTGATTGAGTGTAATGAGTACCTCATCATCAGTATCACCACGTACATCTATACTGCTAAGATCATGAATATTTGAAAGTTTTCGTTTTAAATCTTTAGCCGCTTCTATTAACTCTTTTTTAGGTACATTTCCTGAGATAGCCACTAATAAGAGGGGGTATTGGTGTACGACCACACGAGCAATAGGTTCGTCCATATCTGAAGGTAAATCTCTTTTTATTTTACTAATAATATCTTTCACATCATTGAGTACTTCTTGAGACTCTTCACCTGTTTTAATATCTGAGGTAATCAGAAAAAAACCATTTTGTATACTGGTATTTACTGTATCAATACTAGAAAGACTTTTTAATTCATCTTCAATATTATTAACAACCATTTTATCTAAAATATCAGCACTGGCCCCGGCATAGCTACCTTTGATGGAAATCATATCCAAGGTAGATGGCGGGAAAATCTCTTTTGCAATATTTTGATAAGAAAAAACAGAAAGCAGCAACATAAAGACCATTAAAATATGGTTGATAATAGGCTTATCCACTGCGAAACGTATAAAACTTCTTATGAACATCTACTCATCTTCTTGTATTGTAAATATCGTATCTGTAACTCTATTTTTAAACTTCAGAGTTTCTACATTTTGTTTTAGCACTACCTGTTCAGCCTTTAGTGCAGAAACCTCTCTTTTTATTTTATTGACTTTCTTCGATTCATAATAAATTTGATTTGATAAATAAGTTTTTACTGTTGTCAAAATAAGTACAATAGAAACGGCCATCACAATTACTGACACCATACCAAAGGTGATACCATTTGGCATTTTCTTTTTTTGTGTTTTAGACATCTTTTGAAAACCTAAATGAACGCAATTTTGCTGAGCGACTCCGAGGATTTATTTTTAACTCTTCTTTTGTGGCAGTTACTGGTTTAGAGGAGAGTGCTTTACCTATGGCATGGTTTTTACCACAAGTACAACGCATAGCCTGAGGGTCACAAATACATGCTGTTGCCCATTTTTTAAAACGATTTTTCACAAGCCTGTCTTCTAAAGAATGAAAAGAGATAAGTGAGACTACTTCACCTTTGGTATGTTTTACCTCTAGTGCATCTAACAATCCTTCTATCTCTCCTAGTTCATTGTTTACTTCTATGCGTATCGCTTGGAACATTAGTGTTGCAGGATGTATCTTCCCACCTGAAGGGATAACAGATTTAGCTATCTCACTAAGCTCCTTTGCACTTTCTATAGGTGCTTTAGCTCTTGCTTCAACCACTGCACCTGCTAGTTTTCGGTAAGAACGTACTTCCCCATAAGCATCGAAGATATACTCTAATTTATCTTGAGAATATTCATTCACTACTTCATAGGCACTCAAAGGAGAAGAAGCATCCATACGCATGTCTAAAGTATCTGAATTAAAAGAGAATCCTCTTTCCATTTTATCTAACTGCAAAGAAGAGACACCAAAGTCTGCCAAGACTGCTAAGATAGGTGATTCTTCTAAAGTAGGAAAGAGATTTGCAAAAGTACCTTTGTAAAGTTTACTTCGTGAGTCAAAAGGCTCTAATCTCTTTTTAGAAAAGTCTAAAGCCTCATCATCTCTGTCTATACCTATATGTTGTAAATTCTCATACTTCGCTAACATTTCAGAACTGTGCCCAGCATATCCCAGTGTACAGTCTACAAAGTACCCCTCACCTACATCTTTAAAGCTGTTTAATACTTCATCTAAAAGTACTGGTATATGAGGTGTTTTCATCACTATCCTTTAGGGTTACCCACATTTTAATTATCAATGTTATAATAGCGAAATAATCCTAATCAAAGGTTTTCTAAAAATGATGGATAAACATCTTATTGAGGACATTAAACATGTCTCACTCTCTTTATTTAACAAAAACTTTTTTGGTGTTTACCATGGATCTCTCTCTGCAAGAGTATCTGAACACAGTTTCATTATCAATACAAAAGATACCATTCTAGATGAAGTGACAGAAGAATCCCTTGTTAAACTTGACTGTAAGAAACGTGACTACCGTTGGTCTATGGCAAATCCAGATGTACACATTCATGAACATATTTATGAAACCATTCCCAATGCAAAATATATTTCTTACACTATGCCTCCCTATGCAACTGCCTATTCACTAAAACATGGAAAAGTCTCTCCACAAGATTTTTTTGGTAAAAAAATCTTAGGGGAAGTCATTGTCTATGATCCTAAGAATATAGAAGATTGGCTTGAACGTGCCCCTTATGAAATACCCCAATTCTTCCAAAAACATGACACACACTTACTTCTCATCAAAGGTTTTGGACTCATCTCTTATGATAGAGATATTACAGAGATGGCAAAGAAGATTTCAATATTAGAAAATTCTTGCAGATTATTAGCTTTGTCTGCAAATCTATAGTAAAAACTGTCAATTTTATGTAAACAGGAGTGTAAAGCATACTTTTGTTATACTCCAACAATAATACTTACATTAGGATGCCTGTTATGAATCAGACTAAAAAGAGATTAAGCATCATTAAACTGGCAATTTCTATTACAGATATAGAAACAATTCAGTTACAAATACTTAAACTCACACCTATGAAAACCGATAATAAGATACAAGAGATACTCTCACTTTTACAGTCAGAGAGTTATGCACAGGCACAAGCCCTTATTACTACCTATATAGAGACAGAACAAGAAGAAATATTGCAAAGGTCTTCACAAAAAGAATCAACACAGATTTCAACAGAAGATCAAGATATTATAGATGAATTTAAACTTTTTGTAACACCTACAAATAATACATCTACCCAAAGTGTAGCAATTGATATTAACGACTTTCCACCTATTGAACCAAAAATTACCAAAAATCAAGAGAATGCTGATTATGATTCACTGCTTAATCTTGGTGCTTCAGATGTTCTTTCTGATAATATTGATATAGATATTTCACATTCACCTGATGATTCTTTTTTTCTAAAAGAAAATGACAAGGAGGAGACCCTTCATGAAGAACAAGATAATGACACTAAAATTCCTAAAGATACCTTTTTTGATACACATGAGGATAAAATAGTTGTTGAAAATGAAAAAGAACCCATTCCTTCATCTAGTGAATATCCTGAAATAACTGTTTTAGATGAGAATGATACTTTCAATACTTCTGATATAGATAAAAATATGCAAAATGTAAGTTATCCTGCTATGGCACATATTGGTCAAAAATTCACTTCCATGAAACAGAGATATCCTCTTGTTGAAAAAAGTTATGCAAAATTTGATACAGTAGACACTTTATTGGCTAAAATTGAAACAGAGGGATATAGTGAAACCGAAATTGAAGAGATGATAACATATATTAAAAACCTCTCTTCTCAAAATAAATATATGGAAGCCGCACAACTTTTACTTGTCTGCGGAGCAACAGAATCAAAATTTGCACAATTTATGTTAGCCAGAGAACTCTACAAAGGAAAGCTTCTCACACAGAATATTGCTGAGTCTTTTAATCTTATGCATACTTTATCATTAGATGACTATGCTGAAGCACATTGTGACCTAGGACAATTTTATGAAAATGGTATAGGTACTTCTATAGATCTTCAAAAAGCAGAAGACCTCTATAAAGAAGCTGCCAACCTAGGTATAAGAAGAGCCAAAAAACACTACGACCGTTTAAAAAAACAAAATAAAGGGTTTTTCAAAATTTAACCCCTCTTTATAATACTTTTTGAATACCTTCATAAGCTACATCCATCATTTTATCTATCTCTTCATAACTTATAATGTATGGTGGCATAAAATATATAATATGCCCCAAAGGTCTAAGTAGTACCCCTTGGCTTAAAGCATATTCATAAATTTTTAGACCTATACGTTCCTTTGCATCATAACCTACCAATTCAATAGCTGCAACCATGCCTTGTTGTCGTACCTCTTTTACATTGGCTAGTTGTGTAAACTTTTCAAGTGCTTGTTTAATATATTGACTTTTCAATCTATTTTCACCTAAAATATCATTACTTTCAAATATCTCTAGTGTTGCCAATGCTGCAGCACATGCCAAAGGGTTACCTGTATAGGAATGAGAATGTAAAAATGCCTTATGTTCATTATAGTCACAGTAAAATGCCTGATAGACACTATCTGTTGTCATGACAACAGATAAGGGTAAATAGCCCCCTGTAAGCCCCTTAGAAAGTGTCATAAAGTCTGGAGAGATATTTGCATGTTCACAAGCAAACATTTTACCTGTACGTCCAAACCCTGTCATAATCTCATCTGCAATTAAATGAACATCATATTTTTCAGTCAATAGTCGTGTACCCTCAAGATAATATGGATGGTACATATGCATACCTCCAGCACCTTGTATCAATGGTTCGATAATAAATGCGGCTATTTCATTGGACTTCTCTTGAAGCAATGTTTCTAAAGCCTTTAAAGCCACCTTGGCAGCTTCAATACTTTGATTGGATGGTACATCTACTTGTACATTTTGGATAAGCAACTGTTCATATGTCTCTTTATATAAACTGACATCCCCAACACTCAATGCTCCTATAGTCTCACCATGGTAAGAGTTTGTTAAAGAGAGAAATATAGGTTTACGTTTTCCCTTATTAAGATGATAATGATAACTCATCTTCAGTGCTGCTTCAACAGCAGAAGAGCCATTATCCACATAAAATACTTTTTTCAGTGCTTGAGGTGTAAGGTTGACAAGTTTATGAGCAAGTTCTACCGCAGGTTCATGTGTAAACCCTGCTAAAAGTACATGTTCTAATGTATCTACCTGTATTTTAATTTTAGCATTAATCTTCTCATTGGCATGTCCAAAAAGATTAACCCACCATGAAGAGACAGCATCGATATAGCTATTACCTTCAAAATCATACAGGTAAACACCTTTTCCAGATTTTATAGGAATAAGAGGTAAAGTTTCATGATCTTTCATCTGCGTACATGGATGCCATATCACTTCTAAGTCTCGTTGCATTATTTCATTGTTTTTACTTGGCATACAGGACTCTCTTTATTTAACTTCTAATACAAGTTTTATTTAGGTAAAATTATACAAATATTTTGATAGAAGGTAGATGAAGAATGATTTCATGGATGCAAAAACACAATAAGTACCTCGTATGGACAATATGGATCGCAACAATAGCATTTATTGGTGCAGGTTTCGTAGGTTGGGGAAGCTACAGTTTTGGTAGTAAAGCAGGTAATATTGCTAAAGTAGGCAATATAGAGATATCTCAAAATAAACTCAATCTAGTTTACAGCAGTATATACAACCAATATAATCAAGCAATGCAAGGAAAGCTAGATGATAAAAAAGCCAAAGAGCTAGGTATTGTTAAACAAGCTTTTGCAAGATTGGCAACACAGGCTAAAATACTTAACCTAGCACAGGAACTGGGTATTATTGTTTCAGACAAAGAAGTAGTAGACCGTTTACAAACTATTCCTTCTTTTCAAAAAGATGGTGTATTTAATAAAGAGCTCTATGAGGCATATCTTAAATCACAAAGAATGAAAGCAAAAACGTTTGAATCAACACTGAGAGAAGAGCTCACCATACAAAAAACACTTGCTCTATTAATGGTTGATGCTTTACCGTTTGAAATAGAAGCTATCTCTGCTGCTATGAATATCAGTGATAAACTAGCTTATAACGTATTGACAGAAGATGATGTCCCTTTTACTGCAGAGGAAGCTAAAGTAAAAGATTTTTGGGAAATGCAAAAAGAGAACTATAAAACACCTCAAATGTATGAATTATCTATTGTATGGACAGACAGTAAAGATGCGAATGTAACTGAAGAAGAAATTAAAGCTTATTATGATGCAAATAGTTTCAATTATACAAATGCTGAAGGTAAACAACTTACTTTTGAAGAAGCAAAATCACAAGCGACAAATGATTTAAAACTTAAAAAAACAAAAAAATCTGCACAAAAAGCATATATTGCATTTAAAAAAGGTACATTGACACAAAATGAAAAAGTGACACTACCTGTAGGTGATTTAAAATTGACAAAAGAGATTTGGGATGCACTTCAATCCAAAAATGTAGGTGATATTCTCAAGCCAAAAACAGTAGCAGATATGTATGCAACAGTGAAGATAGAAAACATCACTCTACCTAAGGTAAAGACCTTTGAGCAGGCTAAGGAAGAGGTAACAAAACTTTACACAATCCAAGCAAAAAAAGAAGCACTTTTCACTTTAGCCCAAGAGAAATTAAAGACATTTGATCAAAGTGATGCAATCATCTCTGATTTTGTAAAATTAGAACAAAATGTCAATCTAAAACCACTAAATAATCAAGAAAGTTTACAATTTTTACAAAAGCTCTTTACATCTACTAAAGAAAAAGGTATTATTAGCGTAATGGATAAAGTAGTTGTTTACAAAATACTAGAACAAAAACTTGTTCCAACAGATGCAAATGAGACAGAATCTGTCAAACAAACTGTCAATAAACTGAAACAAAACACATTTGAATCAAATTTGATTAAAATGTTGGATGCAAAATATCCAACAGAAACTTATGTGGGAGGACTTACGAATTGAGTGACACAATTTTAGCTATAGATATCGGATCCACTAAAATATGTGCTATCATAGCTGAGATTTCAGACTCTAACGAAGTCATTATTCAAGGTCATGGTATTACAAAATCTCAAGGGATTAAAAAAGGTGCCATAACCAATATTGAACTTGCATCTAAAGCAATTAAAAAAGCAATCAATGATGCAAAACGTATTGCTGGTTCCAATATCAATACTGCAACTGTTTCGATTTCTAATGCCTATGCAAAATCTTTAAATTCTACAGGCATTGTCAATATCCCACATAAAGATATCTCAATTAAAGAAATCAATCGTGTCATGCAAACGGCACTTTATAATGCCAATGTACCTAACGAATATGAAGTCGTTCATGTTCTACCTTATAATTTCAGGGTAGATGATCAGGACTTTATTGAAGATCCGTTTGGCATGAATGCTTCTCGTATGGAAGTAGATGTCAATATTATCATGACACAAAAATCAAACCTTTCAAATCTTAAAAAAGCAGTACGCTCTGCTGGTGTAGAGATAAATGGTATTGTACTTGCAGGATATGCTTCTGCTATTGCTGTTATGGATGAAGATGAAAAAGAGTTAGGTGTAGCAGTGATTGACCTTGGAGGTCAAACATCAAATCTTGTTATACATACAGGTAATTCTATTCGATACAATGATTTCCTTGGTGTTGGTTCAAACCACATTACCAATGACCTTTCTATGGCTCTACATACACCACTTCAAATTGCTGAAAATGTTAAAGTACGTCATGGAAACTTGGTAGAAAGTTCAAATGAAGTTATAGAGCTTCCTATTATAGGGGATGAAGAAAACCGTAATGGTGTTTCATTGGAAATTGTTCACTCTGTTATCTTCTCACGCGTAGAAGAAGCACTCATGATATTGGCAAAATCACTTGAGAAATCTGCACTTAAAGAACAAATAGGTGCAGGTATCATTTTAACAGGTGGTATGACAAAACTTAAAGGCATCAGAGAACTTGCACAAGCTATCTTTTCTGGGATGCCAGTAAGGGTAGGATTTCCTGAAAATGTAAATGGTCTTTTTGAAGAATTAAAAGATCCAGCTTTTTCAACAGTCGTTGGTCTTTTGCTTTACAAAGCTGGTGGGCATACACAGTATGAAATTGATTTTCAACAGAACTTACTTCATTCAAAGAAACTTTATGAAGAAGATATTCGTGACATTAAAATAGGGACACCTGCAAAAAATGATGATGTCACTGAAATATCTCTTGGAAATGCTAAGAAAGAGTCAAAAAGAGAAAATAAGCCAACTAAGGATTTAGATGATTCTGTCATATCATTTGATGATTTACCAGATTTGGGTCATGATAATAAAAACCCATTCACAAAACTATTAAACTGGATGAAACAACTATTTTAATAGTGAATACAAATTAACCAAAGGGAGGGAAAAGATGGAAGAGTTTGAAATCGATATAGTCGAAACAAAATGTCATACAAATGGCGCAAAAATAAAAGCAATTGGTGTTGGTGGTGGTGGTGGAAACATGATCAACCACATGATCAGTGAAGGAATTCATAGTATCGATCTTATTGTGGCAAATACTGATGCACAGGCATTAGACAGTTCATTAGCACCATATAAAATGCAACTAGGTATGAATGCTACCAGAGGACTTGGTGCAGGTATGGTTCCAGATAAAGGTAGAGAAGCTGCTTTAGAGAGCTTTGAAGACATCAAAGAGATGCTTGAAGGCTCAGATATTGTATTTATTTCTGCTGGTCTTGGTGGTGGTACAGGTACAGGTGCTGCACCTATTATTGCTCAAGCAGCAAAAGAGATTGGTGCATTAACAGTATCTATTGTAACAAGTCCTTTTAAATTTGAAGGTCGTAAAAGAACTAAACTTGCAAAAGAAGGTCTAGAAGAGCTTAAACGTGAGAGTGATTCTATTATTGTTGTTCCAAATGAAAAATTACTTTCTATTGTAGAAAAAAACCTTGGTATTAAAGAGAGTTTTAGAATGGTAGATGACATTCTTGCTCAAGCTGTTGGTGGTATCTCTAAAGTCATTCTTTCTCATGGAGAAAATGACATTAACCTTGACTTTGCCGATGTTAAAACAGTGATGAACCATAGAGGTTTAGCACTTATGGGTACAGGATATAGTTCTGGTGCAGCTGCTGCATATGATGCAGCAAAAATTGCCATTGAATCACCACTGCTTGATAATATCTCTATTGATGGTGCTATGGGTGTACTAGTACAATTTGACATTCACCCAGACTATCCACTTAATGGTATTTCTGAAGCAATGGAAATTATCTATGACAGTGCTGATGAAGATGCAGATGTTATCTTTGGTACAACAACAAATTCAGACATGGAACTTGATGAAGTCAAAATTACTATTGTTGCGACTGGTTTTGAAGATAAAAGTGCTATGGCAGAACCAAAAGTAAAGAAGCAAGAAACGCTTTTGACATCAAACACCAACAATATCAATACAATAAAAAGTAGAATGGTTGTTGGTGGATACAATGGGGACAATGAAGATATTTTAGATGTTCCAACTTTTTTAAGAAAGCAAATGGACTAAATTAAGTCTATCTTTCTTCCCTTATTTAATAAACAGAGATACTCTTCCCTCTCTGTTTACTCTTTAGCAATATCCTACTAATCTCTCAATTATTAACCATTATTTTGCTATCATACTTCAAACTTTTTCTTAGGAACACGTATGAAATATATTACAAAACTTTCAACTCTTGCAGCTACTGGACTAGGTACTGTACTTCTCACAGGTGTTACAGGCTGTACACAACAACAGCAAGAACAACAACAAGCCAAAGGTGCCTTTGTCATCATTGAAGAAACTGCTCCAGGGCGTTACAAAATTAAAGATGAATTTCCAGCAGATGAAACACGCATTGTTTTAAAGCAACTTGATGGTGTAGAGCGTGTACTTACACAAGCAGAAATGGATGCTTTGGTCAAAGAAGAAGCAGCCAAGATTGACAATGGCACATCTAATCTTACTAAAGAGAATGCTCAAGTATCACAACAAGGTGGTATGGGCTTAGGAGAGGTACTACTCTCAAGTATTGCAGGAGCGATGATAGGATCATGGATAGGTTCTAAACTTTTTGGTAACCAAAATTTTAAAAATAACCGTAAAGCTGGATATAAGTCTCCATCAACTTACCAAAAAAGTAAAAAATCATTTTCTAAATCTAGAACATCTTCATCTAAAAGAAGTGGATTTTTTGGTGGTAAAAAAAGTTCAAGTCGTTCAGGTGGATTTTTCGGTGGTTAAGTTACAAAAAACAACCCCACTTGATACTGACTATCTAGAATCACTGGGTTTTGTATGGCATACAGACTCAGATGAGAGCTCTTACATCTCAGATGAACTTGTTGTCATCTCAGAAGCTGAGGCAGAAGCATACTATGCAGCCACAAACGAACTTTATGACATGTACGTGGAAGCTGCCGAGCATGTAGTAGAAAATAACCTCTTTCATGAGATAGGTATCCCTTTTAACCTCATAGATGCCATCAAAGAGTCATGGGAAAATGATGTACATTGGCACCTTTATGGTCGTTTTGACTTAGCAGGTGGTATAGATGGTAAGCCCATCAAACTTCTTGAGTTTAATGCAGACACCCCTACTGCACTCTTTGAAACAGCCATCATCCAGTGGGCAATACTCAAACAAAATAAGATGGAAGAAGCCAGTCAATTTAACGGACTCTATGAAGCCTTAATTGACAACTTCAAGAGACTTGTCACTTTAGAAGAAGATGTCTCTAGCTTTGAAGAGAACTACGATGGGTGGAACTTCCTCTTTACCTCGGTAAAAGGTAACTCAGAAGAAGAAAATACGGTAAGACTCCTACAGCACATAGCCACAGAAGCAGGCTACAACACTGAGTTCGCCTACATAGATGATGTAGAGTTTGACTCTGATGAAGGCATCTTCTATAATGATACCAACTACGAACTCTGGTTTAAACTCATCCCTTGGGAGGACATAGCCTTAGAAGAGTCAGACTTGGCGATGCTTTTAAGTAACATCATCAAGAACCAAAAAGCCATCATCTTCAACCCTACCTACACCCTACTCTTCCAAAGTAAAGGGCTACTCAAAATACTCTGGGATTTATATCCTAACCATCCTCTACTACTAGAGAGCTCTTACGAGCCACTAGAGGGACAAAAACAGGTTAAAAAGCCAATATTTGGTAGAGAGGGAGGCAATGTAAGCATCTTAGATGAAAACGCCTCAGAACTCGAATCTGTAGAGGGTGACTATGGTAACCATAAAATGATATACCAAGCCTATACGGAATTAGCGACAGATGTAG
>Ga0256828_1001668_pt1 | contig 13666 bp, 18 predicted proteins | sample CV88metaG_FD_185993 | JGI IMG/M metagenome (GOLD analysis project Ga0256828, IMG submission 185993) | Hydrothermal vent microbial communities from East Pacific Rise, Pacific Ocean - CV88 | ecosystem: Environmental > Aquatic > Marine > Hydrothermal vents | place: Pacific Ocean: East Pacific Rise... | reverse complement strand
TTCAAAAAATAGAAACTAGAAATTGAAAGAAAGTAGCTATATTAGAATAAGAGATAATTATCTAATTAGATAATTATCTTTTTTTATTTTATTTTGTAATATTTTTTATTATAGTTATTTTGTATAAAATTTTATTTAATAATCAATTTTAATATGGAAATTAAAAAAGATAAAATGCTAATGAATAAAAAATGAAATATATTTTATGTAGTAGCTGAAAAATGAGAGGATATTTATTTAAAAACTCTTAATGATGATTTAATAGTTATTTCTAAGGATAAATTTGAGCAAGAATTTAAAGAAGATACTAAACTTAGATTACTTAAATATGTTTTATTTAATAATCTACTATGAAAACCAGTATTCTTTGAAAGTGAGGATAAAAATCATTTAATAGAGTATTTAGTAAAAACTAATATAGAAGCTAGCCCAGAAGAAGTTAAAGCATGAGAATTTATAGAATTTGAAGGAACTTGATACATTATTTCTAAGAAGAATAACAAAAAAGTTATTATTAAAGATAAATATTTAGCTTTTGATAAATGAAATAAAGAAAAACCTATTAAGAAAGATAAAGTATTATTTATTAATGATAAAAATTACAAAAATGTTGAAAATCAAATAAATGATGTTTTTGAAAAGAATATAAAGGATAAAGAAGAAGTTTCTATCTCTTTCTTATGAAACTGACTAGTTGTTTTAGAATTTAAAAAGACTAGTTTAATTCTTTGAAATATAAGTTGATATAATTTAGACTAATAATATAATAGTAATTAAGAAGCACTATGGCTCGTTCCATTACTGCTTCTTTTTATTTTAAATTATATTTTCTTTTATAGACTTTTTCTATAAAAAACATAAAAGTTCATAACTTAAAAAATTAGTTTAAAACTAGTTGTGAACCAGAGTTTATCTTTTAAAATAGAGATAAACTCTTTATTATATTCTAAAATCCCTTTTTGCATATCCAAAAAGTTTACCCCAAAATTACTTTTTGCTTAAAATAGAGAAGAAAATTCATTTTTTACCCCTATTATATTTTTGTCTCATTTTTGTCCCACTTCTACTAGTTGGCTTAAAATAAAGATAAACTAAGTATTTTTTGTCCTAGCTTTGTCTTGGATTTTTAAAAAAACTAGAATAGAACTTTCTATTTATTAAATCTTTTATAGAAAAAGCCTATAAAATATTTTTTTTGTTTGCTTTTTTTTCAAAGATATATATTTTAAAAATAAAGTATTAATTTTTAAGAAAATAAAAATATGGAAGAGATGACAAATAAAATAAATAAACTAGTAAATAAATATAATTTAGAAAAAATTATTAATTTTACATATTCATATATTGAGATACCTAAAGGTAGTTGAAAATACTATAATGAGACTATTTTTAAGGAGTTTTTATGAATAGAAGATTTTTCTTTAATTGAGGAGAGTATTTTTAGTTTAGAGAAAGATTTCAATAACAAAATAAAGAAGCTAAAACAAGAGTTAAGTGAAATACAAGAGTATGGATTAACAAAAAACATTATAACACCTTTAGAAGCTCAAAAAAATATGATAGCTTTAGAATATATTAAATATATTCAAGATGTGATATTTATTTTTGAAAAATCTTTTAAAAATGAGACTACTAAGTTTTTATGAAATTGATGAAAACAATATAAGGATATAGAAAATAAAGAAGCTAAAATATTTTGATTAGTTCAGAAAGAACCTAGAGAAAAAGAAACTATTTTAAACTATCTTTTCTCTTTGTTAAAAGATAACTTACAAAAACTTAATCCACTAGAAGTTGTGGAATTTATGAAATTATTAAAGTATTTATGATTTAAAGAAGATAATTTTTCTTATATTAATCCTTATAAAACTATTACAGAGGAATATAAATTTTTTAACAAAAAAATTAGTAGAGAAAAATATATAAAAATATTTAATTTTATTTTAAAAGATATTTATTGAGTAAAACAAAGAGCTATTATAACAGAAGTCAGTAGTATTTATGATGGAGAAAAGTTTTTAGAAATTCCTAATAAAGATACTCACAAGGAACTTACCATTAAAAGAATATTAGAATTGATAGTTCATGAAATTGAGGCTCATTTTATAAATACTCATAATAATGAAATACTATTAAATGGAATTAAATGAAAATGATTTTTAGAAAAGGAAGAGTGAATTGCTAAATTTATGGAGTGAATGTTAATGCAAAATCATATTGATAAAATAACTAGTATTCCAAATTTTTTATCTAGGATTTATGCTGGAGAAAAACTAGCTTGAAAAGAATATGAGAGATTTTTAGAAATATATCTAAAATTATTATGAAGTAATAAAAAGGTAATTGATGCTTTATTAAGACATAAAAGAAATTATCCATTAAATACAAAGTGAGTTCAACATAAAGATGTAGTATATTGGAGATGATTATGGAAAGTTATTTCATATTTAAAAGGTAATGGAGGGGCAGGAGAAGATAGGAATTTTAGTTTATTATTTCTAGCAAAAGTATGAATATCTGGTTTAGACAAAATAGAAAAGATATATAGTGCTTTATCTAAAGATGAAAAAAATAAAATTATAATGCCTATTTTTGTTTGAGAAATTATAAAGTATATTTTAAAAGAGAGAGAAATAAAATGAAATAAAGAAATAGATTTTAATCAAATGGTAGATTTTATATCTAAAAAATATAATTTTAGTGGGATAGAGTTCTTTGATTTAAAAAGGATTTATTCTAAAAAAGAGGAAATAAAAAAACTTATTCAGTTATTTGAATAAGTGAATAAGCTCTTTTTTTTAATAAAAAAATTTGCCCATCAGAGATTATCTCTTGGCAAATATTCGTATCTCTAGTATATGAAATTTTAATAAGAATGTCAAAACTTTTTTTATTTTTTAAACACTATCTAAAATATCTTCATCTTCTAAAATTAGATTTTCTTCTTCTGAATTTAGGTTTGTTCCTCCTTCTTCAAAATCATTTAGAGAAATATCATTATAAGGGCAATTCATAGTAAGAATAATTATAAATATATTGCTTTCACATACACATAATAAAAGAAAAAAATAAAAAATCAATATCTTTTTTATAAAAAAAACTTGATTTTATTTAAAATATTCTTAATATATAAATTGCTTAATTAAGTAATTATTCATTTTTAGGTTAAATGATAAAAGTGGAAGTTAGAAGTTATATTTTACATTTTTTAGTAAAATCTAGCTTCCATATTTCTACTTTTTTGTAGATAAGATATAAGTTTTATCCCCATAAATAAAAGAAAGAAGGGGATTTTGGAAACTTGGGACTTATGAGGAGATGACAATCTAGTATTGTTTATCACTACCACTCATAAAAATCCCAAGTTTTATTTTATTTTAAAAAAACAAAATACTAAATTTGATTTATTTAATCATATAAATATAATATTAATGTTTTAATTTTTAATTTTTGTATAATGACTAAAGAAAATGAAAAGTGAGAAATTTTATTCCCACAAGAAGAAGAAAGTTGTTACTATTGAGATTTATATCTCCTAAAATTCAAAGATAAATTATATCTTAAAAAAGAAGTGTCTTTATGAGATGAGGTTTACAGAGATGAAATCATTATAACTGATAAAAATATCATTTCTGGAGCTTTTAAAGACCATACATGAGAATATAATCAAAGAATTATAAGAAATATTGACCAAACTCCAGTATATCAAATATTAAATGATTATAAAATAATAAGAATATCTGAATTAAATATTTGAAATAAAGAAATTTCAGAGAATTATAAATGATATGTGGTAGATTTAATGAAAGATAAAGAAAATTTTTGAAAATTAGTGTTTATTTTTAGAAGTAAAATTGATAAGAAATGAGTAAAAATGGAACATATTCCAGATACTATAACTTTTTTAACTAATAAAGAGCTTAATACTAAAGATAAGGAAATATTATTTTTAGGTAATTGATTTAAGGTAGATGTTAGTTTTCATCATAGTGTAGATTATGTTTTTGAAAGAAAAGGAGAGAAATTAGTTTTTAATAAAAAACTATCTTACTTTTGAAGAAATATTCCAAGATATAAAAATATTTTTATTCATGAAGGAGATGCTTATAAAATTATTCAAAAATGAGATTATGGGAATTGAGTAGTTATAGTTGAAAAAGATAAAACTCTAACTTTACAATACAGAGAGCAAATGATAGAAGGATTTAATAATTATGTCCTTGTATGATACAATAATATAGTAGAATATATAGTTTATTACTCTATCAAGCATAAGAAAGCAAGGATTACTGATATTAGTTGAATTTTAGTTAAAGAACTAGACTTAGCTGGATTTGATAGTTTATATATTCTTAAACCTAAAAATATATTTAATTTACAAGAAAAAAGTGCTTTTTCTATATCTCCTAGTATATGATATTGAGATTATTATGAGGAAGGAGTAATTGAAGGGATACAATTAGTAAAAAACAAAAATGAATTTTCTAATAAAATTCAAACAATAACTTTTGATAGAGATAATTTATTAGATTTTCCTATTTTAAAAAGTTATGAAACAGAAGCTATATTTGGTTGAACAGAAAAAAGATTTATTGATTTTTATATAATTCTTAACTGATACAAGAACTTACAAGAATATTTGGAGGGGAAAATTGTAGATTATTATGCTAAACATAAAGATTATGGTATAGAAGAGGCAGAAAATTTATCTCTAAGACCAATATCTAATGTAAAACCTATTATTTTTGAAAATGGGATAGATAGAATTTCAATAATTAGATTTGATAGTGATACAAAATCTTGAATTTTTAGTAAATCAGCTTTTCTAATAAATTGAGAAATAGTTTCAATACATTTTGATATGGATAATTCTTTAGAGTTTGTAAAACTTTCTAAGGGGAGATTTGATACTTATTGTATTTTTGAAGATAAAAAAACTAAAAAAGTTATTTATTTCTTTTTAGATAAAGAATATGATAATAATTACTTCTTAGAAGTTGAGAGTAATAAATATAGATGATTAGGAAAATATTCAGCATTAAATCTAGAAAAGATATTTTTTACTTATAACAATAAATTTATTTGAAATCCAGTAGATGAAGAAGAATTATTTTTATTAAAATCTTGATGGGTTGAATATGAAGATGAAGCAGATGAAACTTATTTAGTAAAAGTAGCAGATTTACAGAGTGATTTATCTCATTTTCAAAGAATAATATTAGTTCCTAATTTATATTTAGAATTAATAGATAATTTAGAAAATAAAAAAGATAAGGATAATATAAATTATTATTATAATTGTTTCTATTCTAGAACTAAAGGATTTCTAAAAGATAAATGGGTTGAAGGAATAATTTTAGAAGAAAAGGGAGAAGATGGAGAATATAATTTAGCAAAGGATGTTGTTGATATAATGTTTAATTATAAAGTCACTTTAGCTTGTAGTTGAGGTATAGAAATTTATCAAAGGCTTAATTGAGATTTCTTTATTGAGGAGAATTATAAATTAAAAAATATTTTAGAAAAAAAGAAAAATCTTATAAAGTTATTAGAAGGTAAAAAAGAGGTGTTTAAAAATTTTAGATATAATGACAAGACTTTATATAAGCTTTGAAACATTTATAAAGATAGTTGAGAAATATTAAATATGGTTATGAAAATTTTCTGAAAAGAGAATAAAATGGATAAATTATTAGGAAATAATAATAAATAATAAAAGGGCTTACTTAAAAAGTAAGTCTTTTTTGTTCTATTTTAAAGTAAAATACTTAATTATTAAGAAAAAAGTATAAAAAAGATTTGCATTTTAATTTTAAAGTGATATAATGGATATGTAAAAATATTTATTTTATATCAATAATTTTAGGAATTATGAAAAAATACAGATTAATTAAAGAACTACCTTGATTAGAAGCAGGTAGTATTATTCTTCTTGAAAGTGGAGAATTAAAAGTAGAAGGAAAAAATTTACTTTCTGATGTTTCACTAAAATCATTAGAGCTTATTGTGGAATTAATTGAAAGAGCAGACAAAGAATGGGTAGAGGAAGTTTTAGAGATTTCAAAAGATGATTTAGAAGAGATATTAGATAGTATTTATATCCTTGAAGAATTTGATGAAGCTAACCAAGATGGTTGTCCTTCAAATGCAGCAGAAGAAGTTATAAACAAGATAAATGAAACATTAAAAGAAAAATGAATTTCTTTAGAAGCAAAAGTAATAGGAGCAGAATATTCTAAAAATGTATGAGAATATATTGCAGAAGAACATGAAGAAGGTTCACAAATAGTTTCAGAGTATAAAGAAGGATATTTATATTCTGCACATTAAAATATTTACTAATTTTTTAAAAAATGAAAACAATAAAAATCATAGAAAATGAAGAGATAGGAGATTTGGAATTAGTTGAAACTAATGGTGTAAGAGTGAGTAAATTCCAAATATGGTTTAACTGACAAATAATTGATACAGCTAAAACTTTAAAAACAGCACTTAAAAAATTTGAAGTTAAAGCTATTAAAAATAATTTAATTTAATAACATATAATTTATGAGTAAATATCAATATAAAGACAAATATAATATTTGAGATATTGTGGAAGTGTGGAAATATGCACTTCATCCTTGAAATGAAAAAACTAATGAATTAGAATGTATTTCTATGATAATAGCTACTAGAAAAAAAGAAACAATATCATTAGAGGAGTATAAAGAATTAGAAAGAAAATGAGAATTAGATAAAATAAAAAAATTTGAGGAGCTAGAATATTTAGTATGAGGTCAAGAAGGTAAATCTACTCTTGTTAATATGTCTTGGAAGAGTAATTATCAATTACTTCCAATAAATAAAAAATAAAATTTAAAATAAAAATAAAATAATTTAATTTAATAACAATAAATATTATGAGTAAAACATTTGAAGAATTAACACATAAAGAAGCTCTAATTTATCTTTTCTTCCATTATGGAGCTAAAGATTTAGCTAATACAAATTATATTGTAGCTTGAACTTTTGACAGAGTTGATGGAAATTGAGAAGAAATTCAAATTAGAACATTTAAAAACTTAACTAATGAGGAAATTGAAGAAGAATTTAATTTAGCTGTTAATAGATATTCTAATATAGCAGAACAATTGATTTTTCCAGCTAAGAGAATTAGTTATATTACAGAAGATAAAGATTTAGAAGAAAAACATTTTAGAGATTTCTTTGAACAATATGGTTATTTTATAAAGATTTATAATTGAGAATTTTCTATCATAAAAAATGATAATTTTAGTTATAAATTAGTAATTAATAAAGAGGTGTATTATGATAGAGATTATATCTCTAACCAAAAAGAAGAATTTTATAAAAGGATATATAATTTTATAGGAGATAATCTAATCTCTTACAGAGAACTAAAAGAAATTATATCTAATTACTTATAATGCTAAAAACAAAAAATGAAAACAGATATTTATTTGGATTTAACAGATAGGCTAGAAGAATTTATAGCTCAAAAAAGTAAAATAGAGCATGATTATTTTAGTTATATGAATAAAATCAGTAATTTTGAGAAGAAATATCCAAAAGTTATTAAAGGATTTTATGAGAACTATGATTTTACTATAAAACAAGAGCTACTACAAGAAAAAATGGGAAGATTACTTAAATTTATTAAGAAATTTCCTATTCTTGAAAGAAAAAGGTTTTGAGAAGATAAAACAGAACTTGCTTATTGACAAGAATTTCTAGTTAAACAAATTGATTTTATAGAAAAACAATTAAAAGAAAATCCAGAGTTATTTTGTAAATATAGGGAGTATTATGGTGGAATTAGAGATGATTTCCATAAATTATATACTTATTGTAAAACAGAAAATAAAAACTTTATAAAAAAACTTTTTTGAAAAAGAAAAGCAAAAAGTTTAACTTTAAATGAAAGATATTATATAAAAGGGATACTTGATTTTTTTCAAGAAAGGGTTAAAAGATTAGAAGAAGAGAAGAACCTTTATTCTAATAAAAGAAAATTCAAAAAACAAAAGAAAAAGGTATTTGTTTTTGAAGTAGAAATTTCTTGAATAAAAATATCTTTAGATTATGCTCACATAATTAAAGAAAAGTTTCCTTTAATTATATCTCATTTTGATGAAAAACAAGCTAGAGAGAGTATTTATTATACTTATGGAGAGAATTTATATGATGGGTTGATTAAAGATTTATCTAAGTCTGAAATAAATCAAATAGATACTTTAAAAATAACAAAATTAGAAACTAATAAAGAAAATATTGAAAAAGCTTTGGAATATAAAAAAGAAAATTTTTGGCATTCAAAATATTTTCCTTATGGGAGAATATTTAAAGAGATGATATTTTAATTTATAAAATAATAATTATGAGAACTACTACAAATATAGCTACCAGTATAGATAATATAGAAATAAAAAAACTAAAAGTAAGAAAAGAAAATAAAAAACAAATGGAAGAATTGCTTGAAAAATCTCTTATTAAGGGGGAAAATAAGAAGATAGAAATTCACAAATTAGTAAGACTAGAAAACTAATTAAAAAATAATAAAAAATATTATAGTAAAATTGAATTTATCTCATTAAAATTTAAAAAATGAAAAAAGATATTATAAAAATCCAAGTTGGAGAAAGAAATTGATATGGTTACACTAAACTTATCCTACAAGAAAGTGAAGATAAAATTATGAATAAATTAAAAGAAAGATATAAAGAATATCCTAATTTTAGTAATTTTTTTGAAATTCATCCATATATAGAATTTGGTTGGAATTGAAAACATAGTTCTCCTTCATTAAATACAAATTATTCTGCATATAATCTAGAAGAAATCGGAAGAACTAAATGAGGGAAAATAATAAATTTATTTTCCCAAGCAGAAATGGAGAAAATTGAAAAAGAGCTTGAAAAAGCTAGGGAAGAAGGAAGAAATTCTAATATGGAATATAGATATATTACAGATATTGAGTTAAATTTAGCTCCTATTTACAAGAAGTTAGATAGTTTATATTCTTATTATATCAATTATTTAAAAGAAAAAGCTCAAAGAGAAGATATTTCTAAAAGATTAATAAAAGAAATAGCTTATATTTTTGAAAAAGGAGTGTGAGCTAAAGTAGAAAAATATTCTTGGGAAGATGGTAAATGATGAGATAATATAATTTGAATGTTTTCTTTATTGTTAGAAATAAAAGATATTCAAATTACACTAAATATGGCAATATTTAATATTGAAGGGAATATAATTATTTCTAGAATATGGAAAAATTATTACAGACATACTTTGTTAGATGTAACTAATGTGGAAAAAATCAAAAAAGAAGCTAAGGAATTACAAGTACTTGCAAAAGTTATGGAATTTTTAAAGGCTTATGTTCATAATTTACCTCTTAAAGATGTTGTACAAAATATAAAAGCAAGATAAGTTAGATTTTTAATTCCTAATAAAAGAATAAAAGAATAAAAGAATATGAAAAAGAATTAAACAATAGTTTAAATATAAAAAAGCAAGAAAAAGACTTGCTTTTTAATTTTTATTAAATATACTTCTTATAAGATATTTTATAAAAAGAATATAATGAAATTATCTAAAATACAAAAAATTAGAAAGGAACTTGAAAGGTTACCAAAATACAAATGTAAATCTTGATGTTATGAGTGTTGCACTACATTAAAGATATTACCAGAAGAGGAAGTTTTATTAAAGAAAGAACTAAGAAAAAATTGATATACTAGTCCTCCAAAGTGAAAAGGAGATGGTTATTGTAAATATCTAACTAAAGAAGGTAAATGTAGTGTATATCATGCAAGACCTATAATTTGTAGGAGTTTTTGAAATACTAGTTTTGTTTTAACTGCTCCTAATTGAGAAAGCATAAAAACACAAGTTTGCTCTTATGCTAATAAAATTTATGAGATTATTCCTTCAAAAGAATGGATAGACTATTGAAAGGAATTGATAACTAAGGGAGAATTTATTTAATTTATATTTTATTTTTTAATTTTTATATTATGTGAGTATTTGAAATGGCAGATATTATTAAAGAAGAAATAAATCAAGCTAGAGAAGAGCTTGAAGAAAATCCTAATTCTAAAACTGCTAAAGAGAAGTATGATAAAGCTATGGATAGACTATATTATTTATTCATTAATGCTTAGTGTTTAATTTAATTATATAATAAAGATTATTATGAATAATACAGAAAGAAAAGTAATTTATATAGTAGATGGGTGTGAATTATTTGAATTAGAGGTGGAAAGAGAAACAGAAAAAAGTTTTAAATGTTATAAAAATGATGCTACTTGGAAGATAAATTATAGAAAAGTAAATTTAGGGACAGAAGTATTTTTAGATAAAGAGGAAGCTTTAAAAAAGAATATTGATTTTTTAGATAGGAAGATTTCTTTCATTAGTGAGGAATTAGAAAGATATAACAGTATTTTAAAAGAGAAAAAAGAATTATTGGAGAAAGAATAGGGAGGATTAATAACTTATTTGATAATTTAATTTTATTATGTTTATTTTAGAAAAAATAAAAGAAGAAAAATATAAAAAGGAAGTAGAAAAATTTAATCTTAGTATTATATTATGATTTTCAATTCTTAGTTTATTATTAGCATTATTATTTGCTACTCCTTTTGTTGAGTATATTTTAGTAGGAGAAAAAGAAGTTATGCTAGCTTGAATTTGTGTGACTTTGCTTATTATGGTTTATGCTATCATAAAGTATCCAAGGAGATGTAGGTAGTATATTAGTATATTTTACATTTAATTTAATTAAGATTATGATAAAAGGAATATGAGGAGTAATAGGAGGGGGTGTCTTCTTATTAGTAGTAACTTTTTGGGGGTATTGATTTAATACATTTTTAGCATTTATTTTAACTATCTTAGTAAGTTTATTATTTTTTCTTATTCTTGGTGTTATTATAAATAAAGTAATTGGAAAGGTAATTAGAATAAAATAAAATCAAAAATACAAAAAACTTCCCAGAATAGACATTTTGGGAATAAAAAGATTTGGAAAAGATTTGGAAAAGATTTGGAAATTTAAAAGAATACTTTAATTAGTATTCTTTTTTTGTTATTTGTTTTAGTTTTTTCTTTGAAATAGTGTTTCTTGTTTTTCAAAGAAGATTATGTTTTATCCATTTTTTCTTTTTGTTATTTAGTTTGTTTTTTCTTCCTTTTTTAGAAGTAACTACTTTATCTCAATAACTTTCTTTTTCTAGGAACATAATTATATTTGATTAAGTAAATAAAATTTTTCTTTTTTACATTTTTTATTATAGTATTTATATATTTCAATTAAAAATTTACAAAATGCATTTTGAAATATATTTTATAATTTATAAAATAATAACCATAAAAATTAAGTTTTTATAAAATTCTTGATTTATATGGTTGTAAGGGGTCGTGAACACTCCTAGTATACTAAAATTATACAATTATTCAATTAATACATTTAAGTATTTTAGTTTAGTTGTATATTTTAGTTAAAATAAAAGCTACCTCTTGGGTAGTAGTTCATTAGTAAAATATTTTAGTTTTATAATTAAGAAGTTATGTTTAGAAAAATATTTGCAACACTCTTAATTCCTGTAATTCTTGCTTTGGCTATCTGACAAGGTGTTTTTGCAAGTGATATTGAAGTAGAAGGAACTAAGGTCTTAGGAGATGGAACTTCTACTCAAACAGTAGATGGTGCTTATGACCCTGCTAGTTGAGAAATTGAAATAACTCAAACAGAAGATATACAATCTGGTATATCTAATACTATTTTAGAAGATATTATTGATACAGCTTGTGCTTTTACTGATATTTATTGTTATAAAGATGACTTTAATGATGATGGGAAGTTAGATTATGTGCAATTAAATAAAGCTACATGAGAAGTTAAATATTATGAATTTGCTTGAACTGATACTCAATTGTTTTCAGCTAAATATGCTACTGTGGATAGTGAATTAAGAAATGTAGATAACCCTATAATTGTTATAGATAGTAAAAATATGATATGAGAAGGAGATACTCCATGAGTTTATATGGTTATTCCATGACCAGAAGTATGAAGTGCTACAAATCAATTATCATATTACAAATTTGTTAAAATAAAAGAAAATTGAGGAACTTATGAATATGAACTTAGAAATTATTTAAAATACCAAAGGTATTCTTCTACATGAAAATGAGGAACTTTTACAGAAGTAGATTATGGAGAGAAAAAACTTATTAGGTTTGATAGATATTATTGGCACAATGATTATCCAAGAGATAAATGGTATAAAATATGAAATTGAAATTTTTTCTTATGAGCTTGACCTACTACTTCTCAAATTTGAATATGAGAGAAGGCTTATAAAGTAAGACGTAGCTCTTCATATGCTATAGAAAGATATTTTTATGATGAAAATCCAGATTTAACAATATGAAATGCAGGTAATATCTTGACTTCTTGAGGTAAGTTTTATTATTTAGGAGAAGATGATAAATATCATACATCACAAATTATAAATGAAACTAATTTAGATTATGATTTATTATATTCTTTTGAAGAATGAAATTATAAATATTATGTAGTTAATGCAGATACATATAAATATGATAGTTATGGTAATGATAAAGGGAAAAGGAATTTATGATTTATAGTTATAAAAGCTCTTAAAGATAGTAATAAAATTATTGATTTTAAATTTACTCCATGAGCAAATGTAAATCATGGAACATATTATCATTATTTTGACATAAAAATTGGTAGTTATAGAAATAGAAATGATATACAAAAAAAATGAGTATTTAATTTTGGGAAATGAAATGTATTCTTATATAACATGGATGCAGTTAACTCAGCTGATAGAAAAATTTATAAAGTAAAAGTTAACACATGAAATTTAACAGTTAATTCTACTCCTTTAACTTCTTTATATACACTTTCAACTGATTGTGATACTTTTACAGCTTGGAGATGTGCTGATTATAATTATTTAAGCTTTAATAGTGTAGACTTATGAAATAATTATTATTATTATAATGGAGTTATATATAAGTTTACTTGAAGTGATATTATTCCATATAAAAATACAACTATATCTTTGTATGATACACCTTTTTCAAATTCTCACTATTATAATTGATATAGAACAGTGATAAATTATAATGTTCCAAGTCATAATTGAATTTTAACAAGAAAATGATTAGATAGTTATAGAGATATGTATTGAGTAACTCATCATTGAGAAATGTCTATTTTAGAAAAAGATTGAGAAAAAGTTGTTGTTATTTGAAGAAGAAAAATAACTTGAAATTCTCCTAAAACATATTCATATATTTTTGATGTAAATACATGAAATTGGATAGAGAATAGTTCTACTTCATTAGGAGCTAATTCATATAACATATGAAATCTTAATTTTAGTTTTTAATTAAAATATAGATTTAAAAAATAAAGCCTTAAAAAAAGCTTTATTTTTTTTATAAAATTGTTATAGTCTTTAATATCTATTTTATTTATATAAAAAAAAATTATGAAAAGAATATTTAAAAATATTATTACATTAATGTTACTTATTTTTGTTTTTTTGAATATAGGAAATGTAGCAGCAGCAATTAGCAGTTTTACATTTTCTTGAAAATATAGGTTTATGCCTATACCTAC
>Ga0256828_1001666_pt1 | contig 13671 bp, 10 predicted proteins | sample CV88metaG_FD_185993 | JGI IMG/M metagenome (GOLD analysis project Ga0256828, IMG submission 185993) | Hydrothermal vent microbial communities from East Pacific Rise, Pacific Ocean - CV88 | ecosystem: Environmental > Aquatic > Marine > Hydrothermal vents | place: Pacific Ocean: East Pacific Rise... | reverse complement strand
CTTGACGTACTTCAGTCAATGACGCCAACTAAAGCCAACGATCTGTTTGAACCAGCTGTACAACTCTATCCAAAACTCCAAGAACAACAACCGGTGGGTTGGTTTTTTTCAGGAAGCGGTAGTAGTTTTTTTACGCTAAATTAAGTACTACTATCCAATTGTTCTCATGGACTAGAAAATAATATCAATACCATCATCCAGAATAATAACTTTGGTAATAGCATTCACTGCCATACCAATCACACCTTTTTCATTTTTTAACGAATAAACGGGTCGGCTTTTGTAATATTCATTAAGTGCAGATTCTATACTGCCATACAACATACTTTTCATATTATTACTAATGAAATCACTTTTGATGTCAACAACTTTGATCTGTCTAAGATAAAGGTTGCCTCCCTTACTGTAAGCAATACGTGAAGATAGACTTACAACAGCATTAGCAACCTTGCCTTTACTATCTTTGATGTTAGGTATCTCTAACTTGGCAGTGAAGTTAAAACGCTGTCTTTTAGCATCTAAAGATAGTTTCGGGTTGGATATATAAAACGTTAAAAACATGGTCTCTTTCGTGATAGGAAACTCTTGCTTCATCCTTTTCTGCAATACATCTTCTTTAACGATGTAGTTATAGTTCTGTGCGGAAAGTGATGTGATTAAAAATAACATGATGTATAAATGACGCATAAATATCCTTGATTGAAAAGAAGATTATACTAAAAAAAATAGAAAGAAGAAAGAAGTATGAGAGCTAACTCTCATACTTTAGTCACTAAAGATTAGTAACCTGAATTGTAAACGTAGCTACCAATAAATTCGATCATCGGACTTACTGCTAAGAATAAGAATAAAGAAGCAAATGCTGCCATTCCTACAATTGCTTTAAGTGACGTTGATGCATTTACCATATAGTCTTGACCTTCGTGTAGAGGCTCTTTGAAGAACATAAACACAATAAGTTTCAAGTAGTAGTAACCGGCTATAGCAGAGTTAAGTGCCATAATCAGTGCTAGTACAGTAAACCCACCACTTACAGCCGCAGCAATAAGATAAATCTTTCCCCAAAAGAGTGCAAATGGGGGGATACCCGCTAATGTTAACATAAACAGTGCCATCAAAGTTGCTTGGACTGGTGATGTCTGGAACATACCTGAGAACTTCTCAAAAGGGTGATCTGAACTTTGACCTGGAAGAAGTACTTTTTGACGACTTACCCATAACATTGTAAAGGCACCAAGGTTAGCAAAACTAAAGAGTGCCCAGTAGAGGAAAAGACCTGTATTTGCCTGTGTTGTACCAACAAGAATAGCTGACATAACAAAACCAGCATGAGACACTGAAGAGTATGCGAGCATACGCTTAACATCTGTTTGAACAATTGCCCAAATATTAGCTGCTGTCATCGTGATAACAACCATCGCATAAAGGACAACTTCAAGCCAGATTACACCAGAGTGAATCAAGAATTCAAACAGACGCATAGCAACAACAAAGCCAGCGATCTTTGGAACAACAGACATGTAACCAGCTAATGCTGCTGAAGAACCTTCATAAACATCTGGCGTCCATGTATGAAAAGGGACTAGTGATAGTTTAAATGCAAATGACGCGAGTAAAAAGACAGTTCCAATAAGAACATAACCCATGTTTGCATAACCATCAGCTGCTAGTACTGCTGCAATCTGATGGATCTCCACAGAACCTGTAAGTGCGTAGAAGACCATTGCACCAAAGGCAAATAGACCCGCGGCTAGTGCACCCATAGTGAAGTACTTTACAGCGGCTTCAAATGACTTACTACGGTTATGTAGTGCGATCATAGGATAAAGCGCAAGTGAGGCTGTTTCTAGTCCAACAAAGATCAATATAAGATTGTCAGATGCAACCATAAACTGGAAACCAGCGATCATGAACAAGAAAAGTGCAAAGAATTCTGGATAAGAGAACTCATGGAAACGCTTTGATGTTAAAGCCAAAGGTATAAACATCATCGATGCAACAACAATAACGATCTGTGCCAAAATAGCCAAACCGTCAATAAGCATAACATCAAAGAAACCAAGTTGTGTTCCATTAGCTGCAAATACACCAGCAGAGCCCATTACAGCGCCAAGGTCTAACAGTAAGAACAACATAGAGATCATGACGTAAAGTGATTTGTCTAAACCACCTTTAACAAGATCAATAACAATAATAGCCAAGGCACCAATAACTGCGATAAGCATTGGTGTCAATGTGCCTACATTTAATGAGGCGAGTGAAACGTTGACTGCTTCTAACATTAGTGTGCCCCCTCTGTTTCAAATTTTACAATAGACGGAATCACTGATTTCGCCTCAGCCGATATTGCCTTATCGTGCATAAGTTGAACCACTGCTTCAACTGAATTGTTGATAGGCTCAAGAACTGGTTTAGGATAGATACCTAACCAGATAGCAATGATCGTTAATGGAATAAGACCTAAAAGTTCAGTCTTGTTCACATCTTTAAGATTTTTGTTCTCTTCTTTAGTAACTTCACCGAAAAATGCTTTTTTGTAAGCTGCTAGCATATAGATAGCACCAACAATAATCGCTGTTCCAGCAAGTAGTGTCATCATATGAGACTGCTTATAGAAACCAAGAAGTGAAAGGAACTCACCAACAAAGTTAATCGTCAATGGAAGACCTACTGAGGCCATCATCATGATACCAAAGATCAATGCGTACTTAGGCATAACATGTGCTAAACCACCGAACTCACTCATAAGCTTGGTATGACGACGGTCATAGATAACACCTACAAGTAAGAAGAGTGCGCCAGAGACAACACCGTGTGCGATCATAAGGAAGACAGAACCTGTAATACCCTCTACGTTTAGCGCGAATGTACCAAGGATGATAACACCCATGTGAGATACCGATGAGTAAGCAACGACTTGTTTAATATCTTTTTGTGCGTATGCCACCATTGCTGTGTAAATGATCATGATGATCGCTAAGATAGCCACTGGGTACATAAAGAACACCGAAGCATCTGGGAACAGAGGTAGTGAGAAACGGATAAAGGCGTACGTACCCATCTTCAACAGTACTGCTGCAAGGATCACTGAACCGATAGTAGGTGCCTGACCGTGAGCATATGGTAACCATGTATGGAATGGGAACATCGGTACTTTGATCGCGAAGCCCATAAAGAATGCTGCGAATAACCAGTACTGAATGTTCTCAGGAAGAACAAGGCGGTACCACTCTAATAGAGAGAAGCTCCACTGACCTGTTGCTTGGAAATAGAAGTACGCCATAAAAAGCATACCAACAAGCATGATCAATGAACCTGTAAAGGTATATAAGAAGAACTTGACTGATGCATAAATACGTAGTGGTCCACCCCAGATACCGATGATTAGTAACATCGGTACAAGAGAAAGTTCCCAGAATACATAGAAAAGGATCGCATCAAGTGCTGCAAATACACCTACCATTGTCATCTGTAAGAACAACAGTGTGATGATAAGGTCTTTAATACGACGTGTCTCTGTCAGTGTAGCAATACCAAGCATCGTAAAGAATGATGCCATGATGATGATAAACAGTGAGATACCATCAACACCAACTAGGTAAGAGATACCAAAGGCAGGAACTAAGTTCATCTGCTCCATAAACTGCATACCAGAAATGCTAGCATCAAACGCATACCACAACCACAATGAGAGAATAAACTCTACTGTAGCAACGATAATACCGTAAGCACGCATACTGTCCTTATTTACAATAAAGCCAAGTACTGCCGCTAAGGCTGGGAAAAATATCAGTATTGATAAAATATGGTCTAACATCTATATAGCTCCTAATCCAGAGAGTAGATCAACTACTGACTCTGATTGTCCAAATGTGAATGCTACGGCTAGTACTAAAAGAATAACTGTACCAATTACCATCCAACGTAACATCGTTGAGAGGTTTCCATCTTGCATATTGTGTGTTGCTTTACCTGTGTTATAGAAGATGTTTGCTACACCATCAACAGTTGCATCAACAACTTTCATGTCTAATTTCCACATCATTGCAGAGAGCTCACGATAGGTCTTAGTAAAGTACTCTTCATAAAACTGAGGGATAAAGTACTGATTGTAAAGTAGCTGGTACAGAAGACCTGACTCAACTTTTTTATCAACAGTACCTGCTCTGTTTTTCTTTTTATCTGCGAAAATATTTGAGTACTTAAAGTAAGCAAAAAATATTGCTAAACCAACAAATATCTGTGTTCCAAACAACATCAATTCAGCCGTTGTATGGTTATGAATATGATACTCGATCTTTGGTAGAACTTCAGTCACCATCTCAAAGTATGGTGTTTTAAAGATCATACCTGCAACGACTGCAAGAATTGCTAGCGGCAACATTGCCCAAAGCATGAAGTTATAAGCTTCATGTGGATGTACACCATTTTCACTGTGTCTGTCATCTCCATTAAATATCAATGCAACTAAACGGAATGAGTAGAATGCAGTAAGACCAGCAGTCAATAACAGTACAGTATAGAGGATGTAATGATGCTCAATAAACGCTACTTCTAAGATAAGATCTTTAGAGAAGAAACCTGCAAGTGGGTAGATACCTGCAAGCGCAACAGAGGCAAGAGTCATAAAGATCCATGTCCATTTCATTGGCTTTTTAAGTCCACCCATCTTAAATGGATCTAGTTCATCGTGCATAGCATGCATAACATTACCTGCACCTAGGAACAAGAGTGCTTTAAAGAATGCGTGTGCCATAAGGTGGAACAGTGCCACCCAGTAAGCGCCTAGACCAGCAGCCACAAACATGTAACCAAGTTGTGAAAGTGTTGAGTAAGCAATGATACGTTTCATGTCACGGTTAACCAGAGCCATCGTAGCAGCAAACATTGCTACAAATGCACCAAGGCTAGCAATAAATAGACCCACATCAGGGATAAGATCATAGAGTGGATTAGCACGTACGACTAAGTAAACACCTGCTGTTACCATCGTTGCTGCGTGGATGAGTGCCGATACCGGAGTAGGACCTTCCATCGCATCTGCAAGCCATGTGTGTAGTGGAAATTGTGCCGACTTACCCATCGCACCGATGAATAAGAAGATACCCATTGAAGTAAGAACACCATTACTAAGTTCTGGCATAGCAGCAAATGCTTGCTCGTACTGAATAGAACCTGTGTTCCAGTAAACAAGGAAGATACCGATAAGCATTGCAAGGTCAGCAATACGGTTCATAATGAACGCTTCGTTTGCAGCCCAAGTCGCGCTCTCTTTATGGTACCAAAAACCAATTAGTCCCCATGAACAGACACCAACACCTTCCCAACCGATAAACAGTCCAAGGAAGTTGTCACTCATAACAAGTACCATCATCGAGAAGACAAAAGCAGAGAGCCATGCAAAGAAACGGTTAAAGCCTTTATCATGATCCATATAACCGATAGAGTAGATATGAACTACAGTAGAAACTGTTGTCACAACCATCATCATCGTCACAGAGACCTGATCGACTATAAATCCATATGGAACATACAGATCACCTGTTGCCATCCACGTCATTAACTCAACATGAATCGCTTCGCCACCACCAAGGATGTAGATAAGAAGTTTAAGACTTGCTAACCATGAGACAAACAATAGTGCTGAAGGTATGATACCTGCAATAATGTTCTTTTTGCTCATGCCAAAAAGTGCTGCAAACAGTGAACCTACAATCGGTGCAAATAGTGCAGTATATAAATATAATTCCATCTCTATCCTCTCATCGATGTCATAGCATCAAGGTCAATTTTACCAGTACGCTTGTACCAAAGAACAAGTAGACCAAGTCCAACCGCAACTTCAGACGCTGCAATAGCGATAATAAAGAAGGCAAACATCTGACCTGTCATATCACCGTAGTAACTACCAATCGCTGCAAAAGCGATATTAACTGCATTTAGTAAGATCTCCGTTGCAAAGAAAAGCAACAAGAGATTTTTACGACGCATAACACCGATCAGTCCGATAACAAAAAGTATTACCGAAAGGATCAAATAGTGTTGTAATGTAATCTCCATCATACCTGCTCCTTCTCATCAGTTTGACATTCGATCTCATCTTGCATTAGTGTTAATGAGTGATCCATCTTCTTACCAGCAAGAACAATTCCAGCGATCATTGCTACTAAAAGCATGATCGCAGCAACTTCGAATGGAATCAGGTACTTCGTGAAAAGCACCATACCCACCATCTGTGAGTTGCCTACACCATCAATAGCAGGATAGATCGCTATGATGTTACCAGAGATAATCGGTGCTGTAAAGATCGCAACGACCATAAGAGCAGCAAGTCCAGAAAGACCAAAGATAAGCTGTGGAGATGTACGCTTTTCAACAACATCACGTGTTGTGTCAAAGAACATCATACCAAAGGCATAAAGTGCCATTACTGCACCTGTATAGACGATGATCTGAATCGCGCCTAAGAAATCTGCACCTAGCAAAAAGAAAAATGCTGAGATGAAGATCATACCTGCAGCCAATGCACTCAGTGCATATAGCGCGTGGTTCGTTAACACAGTGATCAAAAACATCACTGTTGTTAAGATCGCAAAGGTGTAAAAAGCGATAGCTTCCATTAAAACTCCTTAGTACGCAAGCGGCGTTGATTTAACGCGCTCGTCTTCGTGTGGTGTAACAGCACCAAAACCTGGGTACTCAGGTACTTGACCATTAAGTGCCATGTCAAATGGTGTTAACATATCTTCATAATCCGTAAAGTGTGCACGTTGCTCAGAAGTGTTCTCATAACGACCACCATGAACAATAGCAAGCTCAGGACAAACTTCTGCACAATAACCACAGAAGATACAACGACCAAGGTTAATTGTATACTCAGTAACCTCTTTACGGCTGTTCTCATCAATACGAGTGTCCATACGGATACAATCAGAGATACAGATCTTCTCACAAAGACCACAACCAATACAACGTTCCGTACCAGATTCCCAAAGACGTTGCATCTCATGAACAGCACGATAACGTGGACCAACTGGCAACTTCTCTTTTGGATACTGAACTGTGTGAATATCAAACTTGATCATCTCACGCATAACTATCCATAGACCAACAAAAAGCTCACCTCTGATCGTACGAGAAAAGACTTGTTTCGCCTTATCCCAACCTGTTTCAGGGTAGCTCTCAATGTCTACTTTGTAGTAACCATTTTCGCTAACATTTCTATTTTCAAATTGTTCTAAACTCATCATCTACCCCTAAAACATCATCACAAAGCCGGTAACAACAACGTTGAGTACCGCTAGTGGCATAAGAACTTTCCAACATAACCACATTAACTGGTCAGGTCTGATATCTGGCCATGCTGCACGTGTCCATAAGAAGAAGAAAAAGAAAAATGCCATCTTCAATAAGAACATCAGTGCACCAAAGACAGAACCGTCACCAAATCCACCAAGGAAAAGAAGAACGATCACAAATGAGATAAAGAACATATTTGCATACTCTCCGATGAAGAACAGTCCCCAACGCATACCAGAGTACTCGGTACCAAATCCATCAATGATCTCATGATCATTAGCAACGAGGTGGAACGGTGTACGACCGGTCTCAGCAAAAGCTGCGATCCAAAATAGTACAAACGCTACAGGTTGTGACCATATGATCCAGTCACCGATCCCACCTGCTTGATAATTGTTAAAATCGATCAGTGAGAACGAACCAACCATCATCAATGGCGCTAACAGTGAAAGACCGGTAACAACCTCGTAAGAGATAAATACAGCCGCTGCACGTGCTGCTGAAAGAAGTGCAAACTTATTACTTGATGCCAATGAACCTAGAAGTGGTCCGTAAAAACCAACTGCCATCACACCTAGAATATATAATATACCAATATTAACGTCAGCAACGATCGGGTGAACGGTATAACCGAAGATCGTAAACTGTGGCATGAAGGGAATCGCTGCTGCAGCCATAAACGCTGTAGCTGCTGTAATAACCGGTGCAATCTTAAAGATCGGTCCAACTGCATTCGTTGGTACGATATCTTCTTTGGTAAAAAGCTTTATACCATCTGCTGCGATCTGAAGTACTCCAAATGGTCCAACATTCATTGGCCCAAGACGTCGTTGCATGAATGCAAGTATCTTACGCTCAAAGTAGGTACCAAAACCTGCTAGCGCTGAGAAGACTAACAAGATCACAACGATCTTGATGATCGTCTCTATGAAATATGCTGTTTCCATTAATTACACCTTTTTAATTGTTGCACTACTGAAACGATAGTCGTTAAAGAGTGCCTCAGAGTTAAGATTTGAGTCGAAACTTGGTACAAACGGAATGTTTCCGCCGATTTTACTGTCTATTTTAACATGAAGTTCCAAAGAACCTTTTATCGTCTCGACAGAAACCTTGTCTCCCTCGTTTAGTTCATTCGCTTTTGCGTAATCACTACTCACATATAGACCAACTTCCTCGGTCAGTTGATGCGACATGTTAGTAAAGTCATTAAATTGAAGTGTAGGATTAGCAAGATAGACCATCGTGTCATTCATTGCCGCCGCTTCATCAAATGGAATTACTTTTTCATCTGTCGTTGTTGCAGATGTCACTTCAAGCTCATAACCACGAACTTCTTCACCACTATTACTATAGTGGTTTGGAAGATCATCAAACTTCTCAGCTTTAAAACCATCAATAGCACCAAGTTGCTCTGTATAATCAACCGTTAATGCAGCATCAAGACCTAAAGCATTAGCAATATCATTAAGCTCATAGCCTGCATAAGGGAGCGCAGCATTGGTTGGGTTAACACGAAGTTGAATACTTGTTAATGTACCCTCTTGTTGGTTCATTGCCGGCATATCAAGGTCACCCTTGCCTGCTGCACTAAGAACAAAGTCTGCTGCAACGTTATAACCAACACTATATGAACCAGCAAGCTCATCAAGATCACAGATCATTGCAACACCCAGTGAATTACCTTTTTCAGGGATCATTGTCACCGAGAAGTTTGTGTACTTTTCTACAAGAGCAACAAGACGTGCTAAGTTTTTAGCATTTGGATGGCTATAGAAGTCAGGACCAACGATCATAGCGAAGGTATCTTTTTTCTTTAACATCTTCTCCATAGTCTCTTCAAACTTCTTAGGTGCATTAACGATCTTAAGTAGGCGGTTATCATCAACCTCTACCTCTTTGTCAACTTTTTTAGGAACCATCTTAGATTTCTCAACCTCGATCTCTTCCTCTTCGCCTGTCTCTTCGTTGACTTTCATCTCTTTAACGATCTCGACCACTTTTTCTTTAATGGTCTCAGTTACCGTGATCATCTTCGTTGAGTGAAACGAAGCGATGTACTCTGTAACTTCAGATGGTAAGGCATCTTTTTTAGCAAAAAGATCAAGTATAAGGTACATACTTGCCTCTTCTAACATCGGTGCATGGTTAATGCTCATGATGTTCTTACCCATGTCATCAACAACAGGATCAGCAACCGGGTGGAAGTACATCGCAGCACCCTTGTTCATGATCATCGCATTGTTAATCGCAAAACGTGCATTCGGGTTATCTGTTTTAATGGCAGAACCAACAGAAATGACAAAGTTAGCACCATTGACTGCTTTAAGTGGTGTCTTATACGTAGCGTTACCACTCACAGTTGCATACTCTTTCATAAATGCAGCAAATTTACGTGCCTCTTCATTAATAAGCTTGTATCCCTTAGTCTCTTTCAACTTCTGAAGAATTAGTGCCTCTTCATTAGTGATCTGAGAATCAAAACGAATGGTGTCGGCTTTTTCAAAGGCTGCAACTGCTTTAGCAAATGCTGCTTCGTCTTTACCATCAACCTTGTTTTCAAAGTTATAACCATAACGTCCTGCACCACATAATGAAACATAGTTCCACTCATTTTGAACACGATATATCTTAGGTTCAGGAGCGTCAATTGCATCATGTTTCACTTCATACTGGATTTGACAACCCGCAGAACAGTGTGAACATGTTGCAGGAATCTTAGTCAATTCCCAAGAGTTAGATGTATACTGGAAGTTAGCAGAAACGATCGCTCCAACAGGACAAACCGCAGAACACTCACCACAATCAGTACAGTCAAGTGTCTCACCGTTATTTGGCTGGATCAATGACTTATTAAGCTTGTTCCACATAGAGTATGCATCTTTTGGCATACTCTCTTTGAACTCAGCATCAATCGCATCACCACCACGAGCACGTGTACTTAGTGCACCATCACCGATCATGTCTTTACAGACCGTCGTACAACGCTCACACATAATACATAGGCTTGGATCGTAGTTTAATAGTCCCCAGTTCTGAACAGACCGATCAACATCTTTGATCGCGTAGCTTTGTGAATCAACACCGATCTCTAGTGTATAGTTTTGAAGTTCGCACTCACCTGATTGATCACAAACACCACATTGAAGGGGGTGGTTAACATCATAAACTTCCATAATCGCACGCTTCTCAGCTTCGATTGTTTCTGTAGATGTTGTGATCTGCATCCCATCTTTACTTTTGGCATTACAAGCATATACTTGTTTACCATCTGCTTCAACAAGACAGATACGACACGCGAGCGTTGGACTACAACGTGTCAGATAACAGATAGCAGGGATAAAGATGTCGTTGGCACGTGCCGCATTAAGGATAAGTTCACCCTCTTGCGTTTTGACCTCTTTACCGTCTATCGTAATAGTTATTTCACTCATACCTATTTACTCTCTCTCATAAAATTTACTGTCTCAAAGCGATAAGCGCTTGAAACATTTAGACCCAAGTCAAAGGTAGGATGCAGGGCAACCGTCCCTTTGAGTGTATCATCAAGCTTGAAAATACGACGAACAGTTTCACCAGCATATTCAAATGTAACTTCAGCACCGTCTTCTAGACGGGCTGCTGCTGCAAACGAAGCTGAACCGTACAGGTTGTTGTCATTTTCAAGTTGTGCTGCTTTAGCGCTAAAGGCGTTGAACTGTAGTACTGGATTAGCGTGATAGATCACCGCACCGTTAAACTCAGGAAGTTCTTCAACCTCTTCAGGGTGACCACCACGTTTAGCCGTAACATCATCCAAAACATAACCACGGACATCTTCACCTTTCGATGTGTAGAAGTTTTCAAGGTCATCGAAGCCAATAGCTCTGAAACCAGATGCTGTTGGTAACTTTGATGTGTAATCGATCGTGTTTTCTGCATTAACACCAAGTGCATTGGCTAGATCGTTCAGTGTGTAACCCTCAAAACCAAGGGCAACATTTGTTGGTAAGAGACGTTTGTCAATACTTACAAAGCTACCCTCTTGTTGGTTAAGTGCTGGTACATCTAAATCCGCTCCACCTAAGGCAGAGATGACAAAGTCACCTGTCGCGTTGTAGCCAACAACATTCTCGCAAGCTGCATCGACATCAAGGTTCGCGATCAGTGAAGTACCTAAGGTATTCACTTCATTTGCAACGACTAAGACCTTAAAGTCTGAGTACTTCTCGATCATTGCTGCCAGACGTGCGATGTTTTCAGCACGGTCATGTGCAAGAAGATCAGAACCGATGACTAGGGTCCTAGACTTTGTACGTCCAAACTGCTTCATCATAAGGTCTAGTTCATCATCACCAACATTTGTCTCAGCACTTAAGTAACCTTCATCAAGGCCATCAATAAAGGCTTGTTCACGTTGTGTAAGCTCTTGATCAACGATCAAAGTCTTAGCAAGAAGTGCTAAAACACCCTCTTCTGTACCTACTTCGTACTTCACAAACTGTGTAACCGTATTTTGAAGCAGTGCATCTTCAAGTGGGTGCATGTAAACGATTTTAGCACCATTATGGCGTGCAGCCGTTGTCATTGCATAACGTACACCTGGGTTGTCTGTAGCGATACGGCTACCTACCATGATAATGGCATCTGAAGCTTTTAGGCTACTTAGATCTGCGGAGTAATGCTGCTTTCCACTGACACTGGCATACGCTTCCATAAATATTTTCATCTGACGCGCATCTTCGTTAAAGAGTTTCAGACCTAGTTTTGCTTTAAGTGCATTAAGGATCATCACCTCTTCATTAGAGATCATCGATGAGAAACGAATCGCTTCTGCATTTTCTAAAGCTTTCACTGCACTATTAAAGGCAGTCTCATCTTTAGTGGCACTGTTAGCATAGTCATAACCAAAGCGTCCCGCACCACATAGTGTGACATGTTCAAAGTCATTTTTAACACGGTAGATACTCTCTTCACCTTGTGAATCAATACCCGCATATTTAACTTCATACTCTACCGCACAACCTGCACTACAGTGAGCACATGTTGCTGGAACCTTTGAAAGTTCCCAAGAGTTTGCACTATATTGGAAGTCAGAACTCACCAAGGCACCTACCGGACATACTGCGATACATTCACCACAGAAGGTACAGTCAAGTGTCTCTGCATTTTTAGGTATGACTTTTGAGTTATAACCACCAAAAAGTAGATCTAAGGCATCATCACCGATCACTTCATTACAGACATGTGTACATTTTTCACAAAGAATACAGAGAGAAGGATCATAGTTTATCAGTCCCCAATTCTCGATCTTACGTGGTTGATCTTTAGCTGCAAACTGCTGTTGACCTACATTAAACTCTAAGGTCTTGTTTTGAAGGTCACATTCGCCTGACTTGTCACATACACCACACTCAAGCGGATGATTGACATCATACATACGCATGATGTTTGTACGTTCTGTCTTTAAGATCTCAGAGTCAGTAATGATATTGATACCTTCTGTTGGTGGCGTGTTACAAGCAAGGACAAAACCATCCATGCCTTCAACTTCCACACTACAAAGACGACAAGAAGCACAAGGAGTTGTCTTCTCAAGGTAACACATCGTTGGGATGTAAACATCTTCACGACGGGCAACATTAAGGATACTCTCACCACGTTCAGCCGTTACAGAGTGGCCGTTTATCTTAAAATTAATCATCCGACCTCCCTTTAGTACGCGACCATCGCGATATAATAACAACGCATACAGCGATCTGCTTCGCTGAGTGCTTGTTCTTGTGTGAAACCAAGGTTTACTTCCATGTTGTTGAACTTACGTACATCAACATCAAGGACTTCTGACTCTTCACGAGCAAGTCCTGGAAGCCAACCTGTGATCTTCTCTTTTTTATCATAGACCTTCATACGACGCAGGTGGTCTTCCATCGTCTCGTCATCTGTCAAGGTAATCTTGCCACCATTTTGAACATAACGACTCATAACAGAAGATGCACGTTTCGCCTGACCAACCGCATTAACGATCGTCATCGGACCATACTCACAGTCACCCGCAGCAAAGATACCAGGACGTGATGTCATGTAATCCTTACCATTTGTAAGGAGTGTTCCCCAAGAGGTCATCTCAAGTTCCCACTCTTCTGGTAATAGTGCAAAGTCTGCACTTTGTGAAACGGCAGGTACAAGATAGTCAGCATCGATAGTATAATCAGCACCTTCGATCTTCACCAGTTGCGCACGTCCACCATTTGGATCGGGTACTAACTCGAACTTATTGATCTTCAATGTCTTAAGGACATCGTTCTCATCGACCATCTCTTCAACAGCCGAGTGGAATAGAAACTCTACACCCTCTTCTACTGCTTCATGATACTCTTCATAGGTCGTGTT
>Ga0256828_1001664_pt1 | contig 13677 bp, 17 predicted proteins | sample CV88metaG_FD_185993 | JGI IMG/M metagenome (GOLD analysis project Ga0256828, IMG submission 185993) | Hydrothermal vent microbial communities from East Pacific Rise, Pacific Ocean - CV88 | ecosystem: Environmental > Aquatic > Marine > Hydrothermal vents | place: Pacific Ocean: East Pacific Rise... | reverse complement strand
CTAAGCAAGAAAATCTTAGAGATGTACAATTATTTCCTTTGATGAAGCCACTTAATAGTGAAAAAAAAGAAGAAGAGTAAAATCTTCTTTTTTATTTACAAAAAATATTTTTTATTTAAAATTATTATAAATAGTTTAATAAATTTATAAAATATGAGAAACAAAATAATTTGAGTTGATTTAGATGAGGTCTTGGCTGAAACTGTTGAGTATTGTTTAGAATGTAATGATTATAAAGTTTGAGATTTTGAAATAAAAAAAGAGAAAATAGTTAATTATTATATTCATGAAATAGAGTGATTAAATATAGATTTAAAACAAGCAATAGATTGGTTTCAAATACCTTTGGATAATGATATTTTAAGATTAGAAATTAAGCCTGTGAAATGAGCAGTAGAAAAAATTTTGGAGCTAAAAAATGCTTGAAATAAGATAATAGTTGTTACTGCTAGAAGTGAAGAAAGATTTAAAGAATATACAGAAAAATGGCTTGAAAAATATTTTTGATGATTAATAGACAATATTGTTTTTACTGATCATTTTACTGATAAACATAGAGATAAATGAGATGTTTGTAGAGATTTATGAATTGAATTTATGATAGAGGATAATATGGATTATGCTTTAGATATAGCTAAAAAGGGGATAAAAACATATTTACTTGATAAACCTTGGAATCAAATAAGAGAGGAAGAAAATAAAAATTTAATTAGAATTAAATCTTAGGATGAATTTTTAAAATAAGCTAATATTAGCTTATTTTTTTATGTTTTTTGACATAAATTTTAATAAATGCTACAATTATATTGTGAAAATAGTATTTATAATATAATTTTGCTTAATGCATACAGATTATAAAAATCAAAATCAAATTAAATCAGAAGAACTTTTTTTAGAATTTTCAAAAAATTTTATAAAGATAAATCAAAATAATTTATCCTATAAAATTTCTAGATTTTTTTCAAAAGACATTGATTTGTTTGATTATACAAATAAGAAAAAAGATTTTATTTTTTATAAAGATAAAACAGAAGTAGAGACTCACTTATCTGTTTATAAAGCTAATGATAAAAGTGATAATTCTACCTGAATTGTTTTTGAATTAATTATTTGAGAAACTAAACAAAAAGATATTATGTTTTTTTCTGAATGAAAAATATATAATATTATTCAAAATAAATGGGGTAAAATACTTGAAACTCATATAATTGAAGATGAAAAGAAAATAATATCAGTTTTAGAATTTTTAGAAAAAGAACTAAATTATATTTCATCAAAAGTTTCAATATATCAAAATAAACTTAGAGTTAAATGAATACTTACAAAAGAGTCTCCAGAATCAAAAGTAGAAACATTTAAAGAAATTTTTACTCAATCAATATTACAAATTAGTTAATATTGATTGTTTTTTTTATAAAAAATATATAATTAAAATAGTTAAAAATTAATATAGATATATGAAACAAAAAATAACAATAATAGGTTGAACTGATTGATTTGGTAAATGGTTAGCAGACTTTATTTTAAGAAATTTCAGAGAAAATATAGAGCTAACTATCACTTGAAGAAATCAGGAAAAATGAGAAAAAGTAGCAAGTGAATTAAAATGTAATTTTACTACTGAAACAAAAAAAGTTATTGGAGATTCTGATATAACTATTTTTGCTGTGCCAATAGCTTATACAACAAAAATTATAGAAATGTTTGCTCCTTATTTAAAACTTGGAAGTGTGGTTTGTGATGTGACTTCTATAAAGAAAGAACCATCTGAAGCTCTTAAAAAATATGCACCAAAGTGAGTTTTGGTAATTCCAACTCATCCTATGTTTGGGCCTTTTGTATCTAGTATTGCTGGACAAATTTTTGTCTTGACCCCAGAAGAAGATGTTAAAAAAGATAAAAGATATAAGTTTTTAAAAGACTTTTTGATAAAATCTTGAGCAAAAGTTGTAGAAGAAACTGCAGAGGAACATGATAAAATGATGGCAGTAGTTCAAGGTCTTACTCATTTAAATATGTTTGTTTTGGCTGATACTATGAAAAAACTAAATTTTGATATAAAAAACTCTTTTTCTTTTGTGTCTCCAATTTATAAAATAATGATTAGTTCAGTAGGTAGATATGTTGGGCAAAATCCAAAACTTTATGCTGATATTCAAATGAATAATTCTGAAGTCTTAAAAGTTCATAAAGAATTTATGAAATCTATACAAGAATTTAATAATTTTGTGCTTGAAAAAGATGAACAATCTTTTATAGAAAATATAGATAACTCAAAAAAATACTTTGCTGATGAGGCTGAAAAAGGGCAAATATATACAGATAAAATTATTTTTATGTTAGGTAAACAGGTTGATAAAGCTAAAAAATCTGTTTGAAAACAAATAATTTTAGAAAATATTTATTCTGGAGAAATAAAAAAATGCATTTTAGAAAAATATGAAGATAGAAAATTATATTTTAAAAATGGAGAAATGTTAGAGTTAGATGAGTGGGAAATAAAATAAGTATTGACTTATTTTATTTTTTTATATAATCAAAAATCCATAAAATAAAAAAAGGAGTTTATAATGGCAATAGATACAACAAATCATGGTAAAGCAGAAATTTTAAAGGTTGATTTAAAAAGAATTTTTTCTTCCCAAAAAAATTTGGATGAGGCTTTGTATGAGTTGGTTAATCCTGAAAAAAGAAGAAGAATTCAGCCTGAAAATTGGGAAAAACTTGTTCTTCCAATGGTTGAAGAAAATTCTTTGAATTTGGAATTCTATAGATCTGAAGATGGTTATCTTTATCATATTTCAGAGAAAAATGAAGAAGAGACTTATGTTGATGAGTATGCAATCCCTGGTTGCAGTACTATGTCCTCATAAGATATTAAAGGCAGAATATGGTTTTCCATATTTCTGCCTTTTAAATTATATTTTTTTTTATATAATGATTTTAAGTTTAATTTTTTATTTATTTAAATGAAAAAAGTACAAATTTATTCAGATTGATGAGCTAGACCAAATCCTTGACCTGGTGGTTATGGAGTTATTTTAAGATTTGGAAAACAAGAAAAGGAATTATCAGGTTTTGAAGAAAATACTACAAATAATAGAATGGAATTAACAGGAGTTATAAAAGGATTAGAACAACTTAAAGAACCTTGTGAAGTAAAAATTTTTACTGATTCTAGTTATGTTGTAAATTGAATTGAAAAAGGTTGGGCAGAAAAATGGAGACAAAGTAATTGGTTAAAAGCTGATAAAAAAAAGGCAGAAAATAGTGATTTATGGGAAAAATTACTTGATTTACTAAAAAAACATAAAGTAAAATTTCATTGGGTAAAAGGTCATGCAGGACATGAGGAAAATGAAAGATGTGATGAATTGGCTACTAAGGAGATTTTCAAGAATACTAAAAAATTAGGTCAGACACAAAGGTCTGCTCTTATAGATAATTTAGATAAAGAAAAATTATTACAAAAAGTTTTAAATACTGGAATTGATAATGAGCAGAAAAAAATCAAAATCACAAAAGAAAATCAAGCATGTAAAAAATGTTGAACACCAGTAGTAAAGGCTATTCCAAAGAAAAAAAATACAAAAAATAAAAGTTATTATTATGAGTATTATCTAACTTGTCCAAATTGTAAAACAAATTATTTTGTAGATGAAGCTAAGGTTTATATTTAATTAATTTAGGATTATGTTACAATCAACACTAGCAGTTATGATAAAAGACTGAAAAATTTTTCTTTGAGAGAAAAAAAGAGGTTTTGCAAAAGGAGTTTTAAATGGAGTTTGAGGGAAGCAAGAATGATGTGAAACTATGGAAAAATGTATGATAAGAGAAACAAAAGAAGAAATTTGAATAGATATTTTATCTCAAGAAAAAATTTGAGTTTTACACTTTTATTTTCCAGAAGAAAAAAAGGATTGGAATCAATCAGTTCATTTGTTTTTAATAAATTCTTGGAAATGAGAAATAGTTGAATCAGAAGAAATTAGACCATTTTGGTTTGATATTGACAAAATCCCATATGATAAAATGTGGGAAGATGATAAATATTGGCTACCAAGAGTTTTGACTTGAGAAAAAGATATTGAGTACAATTTTTGGTTTGATTGAGATAATTGAAAAATGATAAAATATGAAAAAATTAAATAAAAATTTCTTTAAAAAGGATAGTGTGGAAGTAGCTCAAAATCTACTTTGAAAAATAATTCAAGTTTGAGATAAAGCTTGAATTATTTTTGAAGCAGAGGCTTATAAAGGACATTGTGATGAGGCTAGTCATGCTTATCCTAAACAAACTCCTAGAAATACTTTGATGTATAAAACTTTTTGAGTTGTTTATGTTTATTTGATTTATGGAATGCACTATGGTTTAAATTTTACTTCTGATGAACAAAAGCCTTGAGCTGTTTTGATTAGAGGAGTAAAAGATTTAAAAACTTGAAAAATCTATGATTGACCTTGAAAATTAACAAAATTTTTTGGAATAGACAAAAGCTTTAATGGAGAGGATTTAGAACAATCAGATAAAATAGTGATTTGTGATAATAAAATAAATATTGATAATATTCAAAAAACTTCTAGAATTTGAATAAAAAAAGCTACTGATAAAAAGTGGAGATTTATTTATGAAGTTTAAAAAATTATGAATAGAGAAGAATATGATAAAAATAAATTTTATTTTGGTTTAGATAATTGTCCATTTTGTACAAAAATGAAAAAAGATAAAATTATTTTTGAAAGCAAATATTGGTTTATTATGCATAATGAATATCCATATTTTGATGATAAAAATTGACTTATGGCTATTCCCAAAAGGCATGTAGAATTTACTAGTAATTTAGAATCTAAAGAGTTAGCTGATTTTTTAGAAGTAGAAAAATTTATGAAAAATTATTATAAAAATATAGGAGAATATTTTTCTTTTATAAGACAAAGTAAATCAAACAAATCAGTTGAACATATGCATTACCATTATCTTGTTTGAATTCCATGAACAAGATTATTAAATTGAGAAAGATTTATTTATATAAAGGATTGATATTTAAGAAATAATTAAAAGTTATGAAAACAGAATTTGAAATAGTTTTTACTGATATAAATAGAGATGAAATAATTGAAAAAATAAAGTCTTTATGATGAGTTAAAACTAAAAAAAATACTCTTATGAAAAGAGTAATTTTTGAAAACCCAGAGGATAAAAAAGGTTCTTATTTAAGAGTAAGAGATGAGTGAGATAGAGTTACTTGTACCTATAAGAAACAACTTCCTTGAAAATTAGATATTCATTCAATAAAGGAGCTTGAAACTGAAGTAAAAGATTTTGATATAATGGTGAATATTTTTAGAAATTTAAATTTAAGAGAAAAATCTTACCAAGAAACTTATAGGGAAATCTGGAAAATAAATGGGGAAGTAGAAATAATGATTGACCTGTGGCCAGGACTTAAACCATATATTGAAATAGAAGCTGAAAATGAAGAGTTGGTAAAAAAATATTCTAATCTTTTATGATTTGATTATGCAGACTGACTTTTTGGAACAGTTTTTGAAGTTTATGAAAAAGAGTTAGGTTTAGATTATGATTATATAAATTGCTTGAAAGAGATTACTTTTGAAAATATACCAAAAAAAGAAATAGTCTAACTATTTCTTTTTTTATTTGCCTTATTCATCATATCAAGAATTTCTTCTGTTTGTTCTAGATTTATACAAGCATCTGTGATACTTACTCAGCAAGTTAAATTTTGCTTATCATCAGTTAAAGGATTAAATTTTTGGTTTCATTCTACTAGATTACTTTCAAGCATAATTCAAACAATTTTTTTATTTCATTCTTGCATTTGTTTTGCTATATCTTCACAAACTATTTTTTGTCTAGTATGGTCTTTATTACTATTTGCATGTGAAGCATCTATAATTATTCAAGTTTCAATTCAAGCATTTTCTAGTATTTCAGAAGCTTTAGCTATATCTTCTTTTTTGTAGTTTGGTCAAGATTTTCCTCATCTTAAAATTAGGTGAGAATCTGGATTTCATTTTGTTTTAATTTTTCTTAGACATCAATCATTATTTATTCATAAAAAATTATGTGGATTTTTTGATGAAATTATAGCATCTCTTGCAATATTTATATCACCAGAAGTAGCATTTTTAAAACCAATAGGCATACTTAAACCAGAAGCCATATGTCTATGAGTTTGGCTTTCTGTTGTTCTAGCTCCAATAGCTCACCATGATACTAAATCTGCAATGTATTGAGTAGTTAATGGTTCTAAAAATTCTGTGGCAGTTGCAAGTCAAAGTTTGTTTATTTCAAGTAAAAAATTTCTTGCTTTCTCAAGTCATAAATCAATATTAAAACTTCAATTTAATTCAGGATCAGATATTAATCATTCCCATCAAACTGTTGTTCTTGGTTTTTCAAAATATGTTCTCATTACTATGAATAATTCTGGAAATTTTTCTTTTAATTCAGCTAATTTTCTAGCATATTCAAGTCATTCTTCAGTGTTATGTATAGAACAAGGTCAGCTTATTACAAGCAATCTATTATCTTTTCAGTTTATTATGTCTGAAATTATTTTTCTAGAACTATCTATATGTTCTGCAACTATTTCTGCTTTGTATTTTTGTTTAAGTTCTTTTGGTGTAATCATTTCTTCTTGTGAATCAATTTTTAAATTATCTGTCTTTATCATAATCAAAAATATTAAAAAATAAAAAAATCTTTCAATTAACTTGAAAGATTTTTGCTGTATTTAAAATATTTTTGATAAATTTTATTTAACTACAAAAAACATCCTTCAAGTATTTTGAAAGAAAAAATAAAAGTAAAAAAATGTATTTTGTAGTAAAATCATATTTGATTTTTTTTAAATATTAACTTCCTTTAAATTATTAAAAATATAATTTAAGTCAAATTTTTCTTGACTATAAATTAAAAATTTATAGACTCCAATTAATTAATACCTATTTATTCAATAGAATATTTATGAGAACTTTAGTTTTAAATACTTGGAAAAAATCAAAAAACAGAAATAATGGTTTCTGGTATTTTTGGTGTATTTAAAAACTAAAAAGACTGATATTAAAACTGTTATTTCTGTTAATTAGAAATAACAGTTTTTTAAATTTTAATTTAACAATAAAATAATATTATAATATATGAATAATTTAAGTTTAGTATTAGATGATACTACTAATAAAAATAATAAAATAAAATATATGCCTAGAAATATTTTGACAGAAAATATAAAATTAAGAACAAGTGAAATACTACAAAAATATGAGATAATTGAATATAATTCAAAAGAGATTCCAGAATTTTATTTTGAAAAATTATTAAGTGTTGCAAATAATTGATTTGGTATAGAAATGGATTTAGAAGATGTTAAAAATCATTTATTTAAAGCAGAAAAAGTATTTTTTTTAAAAATAAATGATGAAATTATTTGATTTTCCTCATTATCAAGTTTAAAAAATTTTACTTATAGATTTTGAACAGTAATTAAGAAAAAATATCAAGCTAATTGATTATATCAAAGATTGAGTAAAGCTATTTTAAAAGATAATGAAAAATATTTTTTAAGAACACAAAATAAAAATGTAATAAAATCTTTGAGAAAATCTTTTGATGTAGTTTTGTATTGAAAAGAAGCACTAGAACATTTAGTAAAATCAGAAATTTCAATAAATAAAATAAATGATTTTATGATTAGTGTTTGAGATAAAGAAAAAACACTTGATAATAACTGAATTTTTAGAGAAATTTATGGATGAAAAATGTGAGATGAAGATAGAGTTAATTATATAGATTGAGATTTTACAGAAGGATTTGATACAGAAAAATGAGATAGTTTATTGGTTGTTTATTTTAATAATAAAAAATAATATGAAAGAAAAAATGGAAAAAATTTTAGAATGAATTTATTTAATAGATTCAGAAAAAAAGTGAAATATTACAACTATAATGGTTTGAGTACATTGAAATGAAATTTCTTGAGTTAAAGCTTTAGATGAAATAAAAAGTAATTTAGAATTAATTTCTTGAAAAGTTTATTTTGTCTATGCAAATCAAAAGGCTATTAAGAAAAATGTAAGATTTACTGAAAAAAATTTAAATAGATGTTTTTTAAAAAATAATAATTGAAATACTTATGAGGAAAAAAGAGCAAAAGAAATAATAGATATTTTAGAAAAATCAGATTATTTACTTGATATACATAATACTACTAGTTTTAATAGCTCTTTAGAATTTTTAATTACAACTCATATTGATTATGCAAAATACTTTAATGTAAATAAAGTTGTTTCACATATTGATGATATACAAAAATGATGAAGTGATTGATTTATGGATAGTATTTGAAAGAAATGATTTTGTTTAGAATGTGGTAGTATAAATTACTGAGATAAAGAAAAATCAAAAATTTTAGCAAAAAAATCTATTTTAAATTTTTTAAAAGTAACAAAAAATATTTCTTGAGAACCAGAAGTTTTTGATAATGATAAATTAATAATAAAAATGAAATTGATGTATAAAACAAAATCTAATGATTTTAAATTAGCTAGAGAATTTAAAGATTTTGAGGAAATAAAAAGATGAGAATTAATTTGAATAGATTGAAAAGAAAAAATAATAAATAAACAAGATAGTATTATATTGTTTGCACATAATAGAAAACAAGTAAATAGTGAGTGATTTTGTTTAGGAGTTAAACTGTAGTTTATGAAAAAATTAATAGAAAATATATATGAAAATAAATGAGATTCTAAGGATTTAGAAGAATTATTTTTAGAAACAATAAATAGAGATTATAGTCCAAAAGAGCTTTATGATACAATAGTTTATATAAAAAATAAACAAAAAATTGTTTTAGATTTATCTGAATCAATAGATGTTTGTTGAACTTGATGAAGTGGGCTTGATAGGTTGAATACTTCTACTTTAACTGCTATAAAATTAGCTAGAAGCTGAGTAAAAGTAGCCAAACATTGAAATAAAGCTTCAAGTTGAAAATTTGGTAGTTTTGATTTATTAGAATCATTAAATTATGATATTCCAGAAACAGAAGAATCAATAAAACAATTTTATGATAAAAATAATTTAGTGTTTTTATATGCTAATTTACTTTATCCTTTTTTAAAAGATTTAGCAAAATTGAGAAAGGATTATCAAAAGCCAACTATTTTTAATATTTTATGACCATTGCTTTCACCAGCTAATTCAAAAATTCATCTAACTTGATGTTGATTTGAAGATAAAATGCAATTAATGATTGAAACTTTTAAATTGTTATGAAAAGAAAAAGTTTTAGTTCTAAGGTGAAATGATTGATTAGATGAAGTAACTTTAAGTGATTCTACAAAAGTATTTGAATTAAATAACTGAAAAATTTCTGAATATGAAATAAATCCAGAAGATTTTTGATTTGAAAAAGTAAATTTAGATAGGATTTTAGTTTCAGATACAAAGAAAAAAATAGAAATAAGTAAAAAAATTATAACTTGAGAAGAAGATTCTAGTTATAATGATTTAGTAGATTTAAATGTTGAAGTTATAAAGAAAAAATTGTTAAATTAAAATATTGCTTAGTTTAAAAAAAATAATAAAATAAAGCTTAAAATATAAACTAAATTTGAAAAAATGTCACAATTAGATTTTTGAAAACCAAATTTTTTGGATAATGCTCAAGTTTTTAAGATAGAAAAAAATTTTTGAAGCCCTGTTTATGTTTATTCTGAAAATGAATTAGAAAAATCAGCTAAAGATTTTTTGGCTTTTCCTAGTGCTTTTTGATGTAATACAAGATATGCAATGAAAGCTAATTCTAATATAAATATTTTGAAAATTTTTAAAAATTTAGGATTAAAAATAGATGCTTCAAGTGAATATGAAGTTTATAGAGCTATGAATGCTTGATTTGCTCCAGAAGATATTTCTATTTCTGCTCAAGAATTTCCTACTATGGCAGAAGATTTAATTAAAAAAGGAGTTTTTATAAATACTACTTCTTTACATCAAATTGAAAAAATTGGGAAAGTAGTAATGAAATTTTGACTAGATAATTACAATATTTGAGTTAGAATAAATCCTGGAACTTGAGATTGAGCTTTTAAAGCTATTTCAACTTGAGGGACAACTTCAGGTTTTTGAATTTGGCATGAAAAAATCTCAGAGATAAAAGAACTTTCTAAAAAATATAACTTAAAAATTATAAAAATTCATATTCATATTGGTTCAGAAAATACACCAGAATCTTGGGTAAACTCTGCTAATATTTGACTTAGTTTTGTAGAAACTTTTGAAGATGTAGTTAGTTTAGATTTAGGTTGAGGTTTTAAAAAAGCAATTATGCCTTATGAAAAATCAGCAGATTTACAAGCTATTTGAGAAGCTGTAAAAGAAAAATTTGAAGAATTTTATAATAAAACTTGAAGAAAAATAGCTTTGGAAGTAGAGCCTTGAAAATCTCTTGTTATTAATTCAGCATCAGTTATAGCAAAAGTTGTTGATATAGTTGATACATGAGAAAATTGATATAAATTTATAAGAACAAATTCTTGAATGACAGAAATGCCAAGAGTTCCAATGTATTGAGTTCAAGAGCCTATTTATGTGGTAAAAAATCTTCCTATTCCAGTTTTTTCCCAAAAGGGAGAAAGGAGTAATGAAAAAGAAGATTATGTTGTTATTGGACATTGTTGTGAAAGTGGTGACTTATTAACTTGTAAATTGTATGAACAAGAAACAATAGAACCAAGAAATTTAGATAAAGTAGAAATTTGAGATTTACTTGTAATAGATTGAGTTTGAGCCTATAACTCATCTATGAGTATGAAAAATTATAATTCTTTTCCAGAAGCTGGAGAAGTAATGATAATGAAAGATTGAACAATAAAAGAAATTAGAAAAAGAGAAAAACTAGAAGAAATTTGGAGAAATGAAATTGATATAATTAATTAAAAAATATTAAACTTTTTATTTATAAATACTAATTAAAAAATGAAAAAAATACTTACTTGAATAAAACCAACTTGAGCTGGAATGCATCTAGGAAATTATCTTGGGATGTTTAAACAACTTATAGAAAATTCAAAATGAAAAGAGAGTTATTTGATGATTGCAGATTATCATTCTTTGACTTCTGTGCATGATAAGGAAACTTTAGAATCTCATAAAAAAAGACTTTTGTGTGAAATGTTTGCTTTGCTTCCAGAAGATAGTGAAATAACAGTTTTTGAACAATCAAAAATCACTCATATAAACAACATTACTTGGATTCTTTCAAGTGTGACTCCTTATTCTTTAATGCTTAGAGCTCATAGTTTCAAAGATAGTCAAAATAAAAATTCTGAAATAAATATGGCACTTTTTAATTATCCTATTTTGATGACTAGTGACATTATAACTTATGATATTGATTTGGTTCCAGTAGGGAAAGACCAAAAACAACATTTGGAATTTGCTAGAGATATAGCTGAAAATTTTAATAAAACTTATAAAACTGATTTATTTAAATTACCAGAACCTTATATTTCAGAAGATGTAGGACTTATTCCAGGAATTGATGGTAGAAAAATGTCTAAATCTTATGATAACCATATTCCAGTTTTTGATAATGAAAAAGCTTTAAAAAAGAGAATTATGAAGATAGTTACTGGTTCTGAAGGACTTGATGATCCAAAAGATCCAGAAAAATGTAATGTTTTTGCTCTTATAAAATTCTTTGCTACTCCTGAAAAACAAGCTGAAATAACTGAAAAATATAAACAAGGTTGATACTGATATTGACATGCAAAACTAGAACTTCTTGATTTGATTTTAGAATATTTTAAAGAAGCTAGGGAAAAATATAATTACTACATGGAAAACTTTGATGAACTTCAAAAAAGACTTGCAGAGGGGAATAAGAAAGTAAACAATATGGCAACTGAAAAATATGAAAAAATGATGGAAATAGTTGGGTTAAAATAAGTCAAATTAACAAATTTGACTTATTTTTTAAATAAAACTTTTCTTTTATATAAAAATTCTTAAAATACTTTCAACTTTTAACCTTTAACTTTTAACTTTTTTATGTTAGATTTAAAAATTATAAGACAACAACCAGATTTAGTAAAAGATGTGATAAAAAAAAGAAATCTAAGTTTAAATTTAGATGAATTTTTAGAGCTTGATAAAAGAAAAAGAGAATTAATTGTAAAAGTAGATGAATTAAGAGAAACTAAAAATAAAGTGAGCAAAGAAATTCCTCAAATGTCAGCAGAAGAAAGACCATCTAAAATAGTAGAGATGAAAGCATTATGAGAAGATTTAAAAGTATATGAGGATGAACTAAGAGAAATTGAAAAAGCTTGGCAGGAAATGTATTATAAAATTCCAAATTTACTTGATCCAACTGCTGCTATTTGAAATGATGATGAAGATAATGTTGTGGAAGATAAATTTTTAGAACCTACAAAATTTGATTTTACTCCAAAAGCTCACTATGAAATAGGTGAAGCAAAATGATGGATAGATGCTGAAAAATGATCAAAAGTTTCAGGTGCTAGATTTTGGTATTTAAAATGAGATATTGTTTCTTTGCAATTTGCTTTGATAAACTATGCACTTTCAAAGTTGATAGCTAAATGATTTAATCCTATTTTACCTCCAGTTTTAGTTAGAGAAAAAGCAATGTATGGAACAGGGTTTTTGCCAGCTGGGGAAGATGGTAGTTATAGAGTAAACCCTGATGATGATGATTTATATTTAGTTGGTACTTCTGAAGTTCCTGTAACAAGTTATCATGGTTGAGAAACTCTTGATTTAGAAAATGGTCCCAAACAATATGTTGCTTATTCAAGTTGTTTTAGAAAGGAAGCTTGAAGTGCAGGAAAGGATATGAGAGGTATTTTAAGATGACATCAATTTGATAAAATAGAAATGGTTGTTTTTTGTAAACCAGAAGAATCTCAAGTTATGCATGATAAAATGATAGCAATTGAAGAAGAAGTTTGGCAAGGACTTGGTATTCCATATCAAAAATTAAATGTTTGTAGTTGAGATTTATGAAATCCAGCTATGAAGAAATATGATTTAGAAGCTTGGATGCCAGGGCAAGATAAATATAGGGAAGTGACAAGTTGTTCAAATGTTTGAGAATATCAATCAAGAAGACTTGCTATAAAATACAAAGATAAAGATTGAAATAAAAACTATGTTCATACTTTAAATGGTACAGTTATAGCTCTTTCAAGATGTTTAATTGCTATTATTGAAAACTATCAAACTGTAGATGGTGATGTAATTATTCCTGAAGTTTTAAGACCATTTATGGGAAGAGATAAAATCTAAGAAAAATTATTTGTTAACAGAGGGCTTTAGCCCTTTGTTTTTTGTTTTGTTAAAAACTCATTTTTTTGTTTGATTTTTAAAGGAAAAAGGTTATTCTAGAATTAGATTTTAAAAGAATAATTATTATAGACATGGAATTTTTAAGTTTGCTACTTATTGCTTGAATTAATACATCTAATTTAGATATAGATAATAATTATCCTGAAAATATAGATTATTGTGTAAGTATTATGTATAATCCAAATTTAGAACAAGAGTTTTATGTTAATTGTGACTTAGAACAGGTTAATAAGTATATAATGGATACAAAGAGAAATTGATATTAAAAAAAT
>Ga0256828_1001663_pt1 | contig 13680 bp, 8 predicted proteins | sample CV88metaG_FD_185993 | JGI IMG/M metagenome (GOLD analysis project Ga0256828, IMG submission 185993) | Hydrothermal vent microbial communities from East Pacific Rise, Pacific Ocean - CV88 | ecosystem: Environmental > Aquatic > Marine > Hydrothermal vents | place: Pacific Ocean: East Pacific Rise... | reverse complement strand
ATGCGGACAAACTGAATGTATGTCAGATCGATGTCGGTGCAGGCATACGTCAAATTGTTTGTGGTGCGGCCAATGTGGTACATGCCGAGTATGTGGCTGTTGCAACTATCGGTGCGGTACTTCCTGGGAACTTCGAGATCAAGCATGCCAAATTACGTGGTGTTGAGAGTGAGGGAATGGTCTGTGCCGCTTCTGAACTGGGACTTCCTGATATGGGTAAAGGGATCATGATCCTTGATGAGAGTATCGGTGAACTTGAAGTTGGGCGTGAACTAAACAGTTATGAAAAAGTAGCAGATACGATCATTGAACTGGAACTGACGGCAAACCGAGGTGACTGCCTAAGTATTTATGGTGTTGCAAGGGATCTGTCGGCAGCACTTAATATTGAAATGAAACCGTTTGAGTATAAGCAGGCAGAACGTATGAAGCTCGGGATTGCCCGTAAAGCAGAGTTGCATACGCAAGGCGAAGTAGATGCTGACCTACGGTATAAACTGGCAGACATAGAAAAGAGTGAAAGCAGTTTTCTTATCAAGCTGCGTCTTGCAATGGTCAAGGTAGAAGCAGACTGCCCACTTTCAGAAATACTTGCGTATGCAACACACAGTACGGGAGTGATTCTTCGTATCTATGACTGTGTCAGTTTCTGTGAACCGGAAGCCGAGAAAGTTGTTATCAGCATAGAAGGGCGTGAAAAAGGGATCGTGCATGTACACCTGAATGGTAAACATACTGGTATTGTCGGTGTGAATCAGGTAGCGGAAACCAAACCAACTGTCGAGAGTAAAGAAGTATTGATAGAGGCCAGTTATATCCATCCGGATGTGTTGGTAGAAGCTGTAGCAAAGACAGATCTTGAGAAAGATGATCTTTATTATAAGACATCACGCGGTTCCAACCCGGATCTTTCATTTGGTTTGGCATATCTCTCTTATTTACTGGAAAGTTATACTGAAATCAATTGTTATGAAGGTTCGCTTGATGTTGAAGTGGAACGAGAAAAAGAGAAAGTACTGGTAGATGCCAATGAGATCTCTGCCATTGTCGGTATGGAGATCGAACTCAGTAAGATCGCAACGGTACTTCAAAAACTGGATTTTGAGATCTCTGCAATGAATGAGCATCAGTTGGCAACGGCCGTACCTCTTTTTAGACATGATATCAAGAATATTCAGGATATCGCGGAAGAGATTGTACGTATTATCGGGATCAACAATATCCCTGCAAAACCATTGGTTTTTGCAGAAAAGATGCGTCTGAACGATACTATTGACAGATATAAGGCAAAGAAAGCACTTAGAAACCGTGCAGTAGGTGTAGGATTCTATGAGAATGTTTCTTATGTATTCAGTGAAAAAGCTGTTTTGGAAAAGTATGGATTTATTACAACAGAAGATGACCTTGAATTAGCAAACCCAATTGCTGAAGAGCTGAATACACTTAGAAGTACACTGCTGGTCAATTTGCTTCTTGCAGTGAAACGTAATGTCAGCTACTCTAAAAAGTCTATTCCTCTTTTTGAGATCGGTGCTGTATTCAATGAAAAAAGAGAACAATCCGAAAAAATGGGCTTTGTATTTGCAGGGCAGGCAGAAGTGGAGAGTGTGAAGAACGCAGGGAAACCACCGCTGATCGATTTTGCAACCTTTACACAGAAGCTTGGGGCTGTTTTGGGACATTTTGAATTGGTACCATGTAGCTATAAGAACGGATTGATCCATCCTTATCAGTCTGCAGATATTGTAATTGATGGTAAAGTATGCGGATTTATGAGTAAACTGCACCCGACTGTACAGGAGAGTTATGACATTCCTGTAACGTTCATTGCTGAGATAGATTTTGAAGTATTGTTGCCTAAACATATCAATGCCAAACCTATTTCAAAATTCCAGGGTGTCTATAAGGATCTCAGTATTGTTATTGACAAATCAATGAACTATTTTGAAGTAGCGAAAGTTCTGAATACACTTGACCTCCCAATGCTTAAAGAGAGTTATCCTGTTGATGTCTATACGGATGAGAAACTGGGAGATAAAAAATCACTGACGATACGCTTCTTTATTCAATCTATGGATAAGACGCTGGAAGAGAGTGATATAGAAAATGTTATGAGCCAAATTATAGATGCATTGCAGAAACAGTGCGGTGCGGAGTTGAGGTAGATTATGAAGATACAGCTTGCTTCCAGTTACGGTTTCTGTTTTGGTGTGAAACGTGCTATCAAGATTGCCGAGGAACATCAGGGGAGTAAGACCTATGGACCACTTATCCATAATAAAGATGAGATCAATCGTCTTAAAGAGGGATTTCAAATAGGGTTGGCAGAAAAACTGGATGAGATCACACCAGATGATTCAGTTGTGATCCGTACGCATGGGATTCCAAAAGATGAACTTGCCAAGCTGAATGAACAGCATAACCAGATCATTGATGCAACCTGTCCCTATGTGACCACTCCGCAAAATATTGTAGCTCAGATGAGTGAACAGGGGTACAGTATTGTTGTATTTGGAGATAAGAACCACCCGGAGATCAAGGGTGTTATCTCCTATGCCAAAGATCAACGTAATGCTTTTGTGGTCATTGATGAGAGTGAGCTTGACGGTCTGCCTATTCTTTCCAAAGTTGCAGTCGTTGCACAGACAACACGTAAACCGGAAGATTATCTCAAAGTGGTCAATAAGCTGATCCTTGAACATAAAGAGGTACGAGTCTTCAATACCATCTGTAACGCGACATTTGAAAACCAGGATGCAGCAGCGGAATTGGCAAAAGATGCAGATGTGATGATCGTGATCGGGGGTAAACACTCCTCCAATACCAAACAGCTTCACTCTATCTGCAAAACGTATTGCGATGACAGTTACCTTATAGAGAATGAAAAAGAACTTGATTCTGCCTGGTTTGATGGGAAAGAACTGTGTGGAATCTCTGCAGGTGCTTCTACACCTGACTGGATCGTGCAGAATGTCATTGATGGTATACAAAAAATCGTAAAAGATGCTGAGGTTACCCAAAGTGAATAGTATTACACTTGAGCCAATTGCAAAAGTAGAAGGAGAGGTGAATCTTCCTGGTTCAAAGAGTCTTTCCAACCGTGCTTTGCTTTTGGCAGCATTGGCAGAAGGCACCACAACCTTGACCAACCTGCTTGAGAGTGATGATACACGCCATATGCTCAATGCCCTTAAGTTGCTGGGAGTGGAGTATACACTTTCCGAAGATAAAACAGAGTGTACTATTGTAGGTAATGGTGGTCCATTTGTATGTGATGAACCTGTTGAGCTCTTTTTGGGAAATGCAGGAACGGCAATGCGTCCGCTTTGTGCTGCTCTTACATTGGGTAAAGGGGAGTTTGTACTGACGGGTGAGCCACGTATGAAAGAGCGTCCTATTGGACATCTCGTTGATGCACTTCGCAGTGCAGGCGCAGATATCACCTATCTTGAGAATGAGGGGTATCCTCCTTTAAAGATTGTTGCCAATGGGTTAAAGGGCGGAGAAGTTGAAATAGACGGTACGATCTCCAGCCAATTTTTGACGGCACTGCTCATGGCTGCTCCTATGGCACAGAATGATATGCATATTCATATCATAGGAGAACTTGTCTCTAAACCCTATATTGATATTACTCTGGATATTATGCAGCGTTTTGGTGTAGAAGTCATTAATGAGAACTATGAAACGTTCACTGTCAAGTCCGGACAGAGATATAAGGCAGTTGAACGTTATATGGTAGAAGGGGATGCCTCTTCAGCTTCCTATTTTCTTGCAGCTGCTGCCATCAAAGGTGGTACGGTAAAGGTAACAGGTATTGGAAAGAAAAGTGTACAGGGCGATGTGGCTTTTGCAGATGTCTTGGAGAAGATGGGAGCAAAAGTTGAATGGGCGGATGACTATGTTGCTGTTACAAGGAATGAACTTCATGCGATCGATATGGATTTCAATCATATTCCTGATGCAGCGATGACCATTGCCACAACCGCACTCTTTGCTGATGGTGCGACAACCCTTCGAAATATCTATAACTGGCGTGTTAAAGAGACAGACAGGCTTTATGCCATGGCGACAGAACTGCGTAAAGTTGGTGCCCAAGTGGAAGAGGGTGAAGACTATCTGACCATTGTCCCGCCCAAACAGCTTAAGCATGCTGCTATCGATACCTATGATGATCACCGAATGGCAATGTGCTTTTCTCTTCTGGCACTTGATCCCGTATCGGTGACCATCAATGATCCAGAGTGTACTGCAAAGACTTTTCCTACCTATTTTGAGGTACTTGAAAGCATAGCAATCAGATAGCCTGATCTGCTGATTTTACTTACTTTTCCATGACTGACCAAAGATGTTGGGTGAAAGCCCAACATCTTTCTAAGCATCCTGACAAAATATTTCGATATAATAACGCAAAATTTGTGTACACATAAGGATAGGTATGAAGTTCGAAGATATCGAAATTGAAGATGTAGATTTTGAGGCGATGCTTGAGGAATCGTTTAAAAAATCAGAGTCAAAGAGTGATTTGGTAACAGGTACGGTCGTTAAGATCGATGAGAAAGACAATCTTGCAGTAGTTGACATTGGTGGAGGAAGAGATGCAAACCTTAACCTTGATGAGATCAGAGACGAAGAGGGTAATGTAACCTTTAACGTTGGTGATGAGATCGAAGTTGTGAACCAGGGTAGAGGAAGAGTTTCTCGTAAAGCGGCATTGAGCCGTGTTGCACTCAATGAATTCATCGCTGAGTATGATGAAGATCAAGAGTACATCATTGAAGGTGTTGTAACCAAGAAGAATAAAGGTGGATATGTTGTTGAGGTAGATGGACTTGAGTTCTTTATGCCGCGTACACTTTCATACCTCTCTTCTAAAATCGACCCAATCGGTAAGAAAGTTAAAGCTGTTATCGTTAAAGTCGATAAAGACAAAGGTTCGGTTGTTGTTTCAAGAAAAGAACTGATCGAGAGAGACAGAGCTAAGACTGAAGAGATCGTAGCCAACCTTCTTGAGAACAAAGAGCCTGTTGTTGGTACAATCAAAAAGATCACATCATACGGTATGTTCGTAGATGTAGGTGGTATGGACGGTCTTGTTCACTATTCACAGATCTCTCACAAAGGTCCGGTTAACCCATCTAAATACTTCCAGGAAGGTGACGAAGTTAACGTTATCGCACTTGAGTATGATAAAAAGAAGAGACACCTTTCTCTCTCTATTAAAGATGCAAACCCTGATCCTTGGGAAGATATCGATTCTATTATTGGTGTAGGTGACACAGTTACTGCTACTGTTTCCAACATTGAACCATATGGTGTATTTGTTGATCTTGGTGAAGATCTTGAAGCATTCCTTCATGTATCTGAAATCTCTTGGGATAAAAATGTTAAACATCCAAAAGATTACCTGACAAACGGTGAAGAGATCAATGTTGAAGTCATTGAAATTGACAAAGAGGGAAGAAGACTGAGAGTAAGCCTTAAAAACCTCCTTCCTAAGCCAATGGATGCATTCACATCTGAGTATAGAGTTGGTGACGTTGTTAAAGGTACAGTAACTTCTATCACTGATTTTGGTGCATTTGTCAAAGTTGGTCCTGTTGAAGGTCTTCTTCATAACCAGGAGATCTCTTGGGATAAGAGCAAAAATGCAAAATCTGAGCTTAACGTCGGTGACGAAGTTGAAGTGAAGATCATCAAGATCGATAGAGATGCAGGTAAGATCTCTTTGAGCAAAAAAGCATTGGAAGACTCTCCAGTGGCAGCATTTGCGCAAGAGCATAAAAACGGTTCTATCGTAACCGGTACAGTAAAAGACAAAAAAGATTTCGGTGTATTTATTGCACTTGATGACAATGTTGATGCACTTATCAGAACTGAAGATCTTCATCCGTTGAAATTCGATGAGATCGAAAAAGGGCAGGAGATCAAAGGTGTAATCAGCTTTATCGATCCTAACTCTGACCGTATCAGAGTTTCTGTGAAGAGACTTGAGAGACAAGAAGAGCGTGAAGCGATGGAAAAACTGAACCTTGACCAGGATGACAGCATGACTCTTGGTGATGCATTTGGGGACATCCTTAAAAAATAATATCTCTTCTACAAACGCTTTTTAAGCAAAACTTACTAAACTGCGTTCAACTTGAGCCCTTTTCGGGCTCGAAAAAACTTCTAAATTAAACATAAAGGTATACGATGTCAAAGAAAACCATTGTTGTTTGTGACCATATACACCAAAGCGGACTTGATATTCTTGCTAACGATCCTGAGATAGAACTCATTAATGCGGCAGATGAGCCAAAAGACAAACTGATCGCCGAGATCATTCCACTGGCTGATGTGGCTATTACCCGTTCTTCTACCGATGTAGATGATGCTTTCCTTGCATCTGCAAAGAAAATCAAAGCAGTTGTACGTGCCGGTGTAGGAGTGGACAATGTAGACATTCCAGGTGCGAGTAAACAGGGAATTGTTGTAATGAACGTACCGACAGCCAATACAATCGCTGCGGTAGAACTGACAATGGCTCATATGCTCTCTTGTGTACGCCAATTTCCTTATGCTCACAACAATCTGAAACTTGACCGTGTCTGGAGAAGACAGGACTGGTACGGAACTGAACTGAAAGATAAAAAACTCGGTATCATCGGTTTTGGTAATATCGGTTCACGTGTTGGAAAGCGTGCCAAAGCATTTGAAATGGATGTATTGGCATATGACCCGTATATTGATCCAAGCAAAGCAACAGACCTTGACATTGGTTATACCAAGAATTTTGATGATATTTTAGCTTGTGATATTATTACGATCCATACACCGAAGACAGAAGAGACTATTGGTATGATCGATAAAGAAGAGATCGCAAAAATGAAAGACGGTGTGATCCTGATTAACTGTGCCCGCGGTGGACTCTATAATGAAGAGGCACTTCTTGAAGGGTTGAAATCTGGCAAGATCGCGATGGCTGGTATTGATGTCTTTAACAAAGAGCCGGCAACGGATCATCCATTGCTTGACCTGAACAATGTTACAGTGACACCACACTTGGGTGCGAATACCAAAGAGTCTCAGCGTAATATTGCCATTCAGGCAGCAGAAAATGCGATCGCAGCAGCAAAAGGTATTGCCTATCCTAATGCATTGAACCTTCCGATCAAAGAGAATGAACTTCCGGACTTTGTACGTCCGTACCTTGAGCTTATTCAGAAAATGGGTCACCTCAGTGCACAGGTGACAAAGTCTGCTGTAAAATCCATTAAGGTAACTGCCAAAGGTCCTGTTGCTGACTATCTTGCTTCTATGCAGACCTTTGCAACGGTTGGTGTATTGACAGAGTCATTGGCTGATCAGGTAAACTATGTGAATGCAGAATTTGTAGCCAAAGAGCGTGGGATTGACCTGACAAATGAAATATTGCCAAACACAAGCGGATTCACCAATAAGGTCGCGATTAAGCTGACAACAGCTGACAGTACGATCTCTATTGCCGGTACTGTATTTGATGACAGTGTTCAGCGTATTATTGAGATCGATGACTATATGCTTGAAGTTGAGCCTAAAGGAACGATGATCTTCTTTAGAAATACAGATACTCCGGGTGTGATCGGTGATGTTGGACATATCTTGGCAGATAATGGGTTGAATATCTCTGACTTTAGACTTGGCCGTGACAAAAAGCAGCAGGCACTTGCTGTAGTACGTGTCGATGGTCAGGTTTCAAAAGCGGTACTTGATGCACTCTCTGCACTTGATGCCTGCATCAGTGTTTCTCACGCAACACTATAATTTTTCTCTTCAGTAGGTCGAACTTATCAGTTCGACTTACGAAAACCATCAATATCCATCATTTTTTTTCAACATTAATTAAAATTATATAAGTTATAATCGCGACTAAAAATGAAGATATTCCGTCTATCACAAATTCTTGTGCTATAATAACCGATTATCTTAGGAGTGATATCTATGAAAAAAACACTACTTGTTCTGTGTTTGTCTTTACCTCTGTTTGCTGACATCAAGCATCTTAGCTTGCATCAGGCGATTGAGATACTGAAAAAAGACAATCTGGAACTGAAAATTGCCAAATTCAATGCAAAAATGAAGAAACTTGAAGCGGAAGCTGTAGAGGGGATGAACTACGGTAAAGCGGACTTGACACTCAATGCAATGCGTTCCAATGATGCTGGAAATGTTTTTGGTTTTAAGCTTCAGAGTCGAGAGGCTACTTTTAGAGATTTTGGTTTTAGAGATTTTCTTGGTGGGGTAGGGATGGCTATGCAGGCTTCTCCTGACTATGATACATTTAAAAGTATGATGACAAACCCTGCAATGGCAGATCAGCTTTTAAATACGGCACCGGATGATCTGAACTATCCTGATGCCCGTAACCATTTTGTGACAAAACTCTCATATATGCTACCGCTTTATACTGGTGGTAAATTAACTGAATATGGACGTATCAGTAATATGCTGCATGAGATGAGTCTGCTTGACAGTAAAAAACTCCTTAATGCAAAGATCTATGAAACGAAGAAAGCTTTTTATGATATTTCTCTGGTTGAGAACTATATCTACAATCTTCGTAAGATCATCAAAAATATCACTACGCTTGAGAGAGTGGTTGTGAACATGCAGAAAGAGGGATATGCGCAAGAGATTGACCTTCTTGAAGTGCAGGCACGTAAAGCAGAAGCGGAGAGTATGTACAATCAGGCTAAACTGAACCGTGAACTGGGATATCAGTTCCTCTCTTTTCTGTTAAATCAGGATGTTAAGAGCATTAAACGTGTTCGTGATACAGCTACGATGCCTAGTGTAAGCAGAACAGCACTGGAAGCAAACAACCTTGATATTCAAAAGGCGAAGCTGGGACTTCAGATCAGCGAACATGCTGTTGCACTTGAAAAGTCCCGTTTTCTTCCTGAAGTAGGTGGTTTTGTAGAATATGGAAGTGCAGACAATACGCTTTGGAATGATTTTACTCAGAAAGATTTTTATACAGTAGGGGTTCAGCTCTCATGGAATGTCTTTAACGGAGGGCAGGATGAGAAAAATATGGAAAAGGCAAAACTGAACTATTTGAAAACACGCAATCAGGTAGAGTTGGCACGTAAAGGGATTGCGTTAAAAGCAAAGAAGCTGAGAACAGAGATCCTCAGTATTGATGCTGATATCAGAAGTTATCAGAAACAGCTGCGCTTTGCAAAACAGGTTTACAAGAACTATAAAACACGTTACAAAGAGGGGTTGGTTTCGATCTCGGATGTATTGATCAAACAGTCCAAAGAGCTAGAGATGTTACTTAAACTGCTTGCAGCAAAAAACAAACGTAATACAAAAGTATTTGAGTTAGACAGTATTTTAAACAGAGGGGGTGCAGTGTGAAAAAAATAATTGCTTTAATCATGGTATTGGCGTTTACAAGTTTGAACGCCATTGAGATAGAGTTGAGTGGTTCGGTCGTTTCGGACAACCAGAAAATGATGACCAGCCGTTACATGGGCTTTGTAAAGAACATGGCAGTAAGTGAGGGTGACATTGTTAAAAAAGGGCAGCTTCTCTATGAAATTGATTCTAAAGAGATAGAGGCGGCAGAGCGTCAGGTCGATCTCGCTATTTCTCAGGCACGTCTTGCTTTGCAGATGAATCGTAATCAGCTTGGAAATGTGTTGACAAACCTTGCCAGACACAAGCGTCTTTACAAAAAGAATATGGTTTCCAAATATGAGCTTGAAAACCTGGAGCTTGCAGCGAAGAATCTTAAAGATATGGTTCAGATCGCAGAAGAGCAGGTCAATCAGGCATTGGCAAAAAAAGAAGAAGTACTTAACCAGTACCAGTATCTTCAGATCAAAGCACCGAATGATGGTGTAATCGTTGCAAAGAAGGTGAATGAAGGCGAAATGGCAATACCGGGTATGCCGGCAGTTATTTTAACAGACCTGAGTCGCTTGAAGATCGTTGCTGAGATCTCTGAATCACAGTTGAAGTTTATTGAACTTGGGAAAAAAGTGGAAGTTGAGATCCCTTCTTTGGGATTGAAGACAGAAGGTACGATCTCCTCTATCATTCCTAACTCAAATCCAATGACACACAAATTCAAGATCAAGATCAAGTTTGATCATAAAGACAAATCAGTCTACCCAGGTATGTATGCCAAAATTATCATAAGGTCATAACATGGCACAAAAACATGAATATCAACCAACGGATTATGCCGGTAAGTTGGCAAAAGGATTCCTGCGTAATCCTTTAACCGCTGTTTTGGGTGCTTTCCTTCTTATTATGGGGTATTTGGCACTCAATATTATGCCGCGTGAAGAGGACCCCCAAATTGCAATTTCTGGTGGTGCTGTTGTGGTAGCAATGCCTGGCGCTACTCCCAGAGAGATAGAGAATATTATTATCAATCCACTTGAACGTAAAATGCGTGAGATCAAAGGGATCGAGCATATTTACGGTCAAGCGTATAACAACTATGGTACCGTAAGTGTTATGTACTATATCGGGGAGAACAGGGAAGATGCAAACCTTAAACTCTATGATAAGGTTATGCAGAATATGGATTTGATGCCTAAAGGGGTTATGCAGCCACTGATCAAACCATTTGATATAGATATCGATATTCCTATTTTGACAATCGCTTTTTATTCCAAAGATAAAAGTGTAGACCAAGTTAAACTCTTTGATATTGTACGTAGGCTCCAGCAGAAGATCAATGCGGTGGAGCATGTAGCGAAAACAACCCTGAAGGGTGCACGTAAAGCACAGTACAATATTCAGGTTGATATGGGGAAACTCTCCGGGTATCATCTCTCTATGGGACAGATCATGAAAGCAGTTCAATCTGTTGCTGTGGATGTACCGGATGTGAAAGGTAGAACCAAACAGAATGAGCTTGTGATCTTTGGTGTCAAAAATGCCATTGAGAGTGTGAAAGACGTAGGGGATGTCATTGTTGCACAATATATGGGTTCTCCGATTTATCTTCGTGATGTGGCAACGGTAACTGAAGGGATCGATATTCAGAACTTTAAAACTGCCAAAGTTCTTTTTAAAGATGAGAACAGTACCAAAATGGGAAAAGAGAAAGAACAGATTACATTGACTGTTGCAAAACTGGCAGGAACTAATGCCGTTTTTGTTGCAGATGATGTATTGGAACTTCTCAAAGAACATGAAGATGAATTTGCCAAAGAGGGTGTGGGGTACCTTGTAACTCGTAACTATGGTGAACGTGCCAATGAAGCGGTTAATGAACTGATGAACCACCTCCTTATTACTATTGTGATTATTGCGTTGATGCTTGTATTTGCACTGGGTTGGAGAGAATCGATCATTGTTACCTTTACTGTACCTGCTATTTTGGCGATCACGCTCTTTATTGCATGGCTCTCAGGACAGACGATCAACCGTATTACGCTTTTTGCATTCTTGCTTTCACTGGGACTTTTGGTGGATGCTGCAATTATTGTGATCGAGAATATCCACAGACACCTGCATGCACATGATGTAGATGAGAAAGAGATGGATGAATTGCTGATTGAAGCTACTGATGAGATCGGTGCACCGACCAACATTGCGACATTGGCGATTATCTTGACGATGGTGCCAATGGCATTTGTCGGGGGTATGATGGGATCATTTATGAAACCAATCCCGTACAATGTTCCTGTGGCACTGATCGCTTCTTTGTTTGTCGCGTATATTTTTACACCATATCTGAGTTTAAAGCTTTTGAAAAAGCCAGAACATAAACACCACCATAAAAAAAAGAAGGGGGATAAATAATGAAAGGGTTAGAACAATTCATTTACAATATCCTCAGCAGTAAGAAGAAAAAGAGCCTGGTCATTATTTTGACAGCGGTTGCTTTTTTCCTCTCTTTATTGATGTTCCCTACCAAACTTGTTTTGGCAAAAATGCTTCCGGGGAAAAGTGACAATACATTCTCTGTCTATATTGATGCTCCTACCGGTAGTTCTGTCGAGCAGACAAATGAACTTAGTCAGTGTGTGATCGATATCTTGAAAGAGGAGAAAGAGATCAAGAACATGGAGCTCTTCCTAGGACAGGGTATTCCACTTGATTATGCCGGACTGGTTAAAGGTTCAGCGATGAAGCATACGGAAAATGTTGCTGAGCTTTCAGTGAACCTGACAGATAAACATACACGTGATGAACCTTCATTCCTGATGGTACAGCGTCTGCGTCCTATTGTCAAGCAGAAGTGTGAGCCGATTCTCAAGGGTAGTAATATCATGTTCATTGAACAGCCTGCCGGTCCGCCGACACTGGCATCGATTGTTTTGGAAGTACATGGTGAAAATCTGGATAAGATGAGAGACCTCTCTACCAAAGTTGCAAATATATTTGAGAAGACTGAAGGGTTGGTCGATGTCGATGTGATGGTTGATGATATCTTCAGTAAATATGAGCTGATCCCGGATAAAGAGAAAATTGCTCTGAGTGGACTCAGTGTTGAACAGGTCAACAATATTTTGTATCTTGCATTTGAGGGAATGGTCATCGCACATAAAAACTCCAAGAATGCACCGGATCAGATACCAATATTCCTTGTCTTGCAAAAGAACAGTAAAACGCTTAACGGGAAATCAGAGCAGGAGCTTCGCAGTAAGATCTCTTCATTGAATCTGATGAATATCAAGGGAATGATGGTTCCATTGAGCGAAGTGGTAACCATTCGTAAAGTAAAATCGAATCCTGCCATTATGCATAAGGATCTTGGCCGTATTATCAACGTTATTGCTGAGACAGATATGGTTTCACAGGTTTATCCTCTATTGGAAGCACGTGATGTAATGATAGAAAAATTTTCAAAAGATTATGATATCGAGAAAGCAGGGTTTACAACATATATGTTTGACCTCTATCTGACAGATAAAAAAACAGGGGAGAAGTTCCTGTTGAGATGGGACGGAGAGATGAAAGTAACACTTGATACTTTCCGTGATCTTGGTGGTGCATTTATTGCGGCATTGGTATTGATCTTCCTCTTGTTGGTAATCTACTATAAGAGTTTTGCACTTAGTGGTATCATTCTGCTTGGATCATTCCTTTCACTCATTGGGGTGATTGTAGGACATTGGGCAGCGAATCTCTTTACCAGTGAAACCTTCTTCCTTACGGCAACTTCTCTGATCGGGTTTATTGCTCTTATGGGGATCAGTTCAAGAAACTCACTGCTTTTGATCGACTTTGCGAAGTCATTGATGGAGTGTCACGGTATGGAGAAGAAAGAAGCGATCGCTGTAGCTACTGCAACCAGAGCGAAGCCAATTGCCTTGACAGCGGTTGCGATCATTCTTGGTTCTGCACTGCTCGCATCTGACCCGGTCTTTGGTGGCTTGGGAGTTGCATTGATCTCGGGTACCGTAGCAGCGGTTTTTGTATCCTTGATCTTTGTTCCTGTACTGATGCATAATTCAAAAGCGATGGATTTTGATAAAGCACAAGAGTGTGATATTAGAGAGAAGAGTATCTCTATTACGAAATAGCAGTATAGGTAGTAGATAGGATTAAGGTTGGTTTCAACCAACCCATACAAAATCCTACTACCTACTACCTACTACCTACTACCTACTACCTACTACCTACTACCTACTACCTACTACCTACTACCTACTACCTACTACCTACTACCTACTACCTACTGGTATC
>Ga0256828_1001662_pt1 | contig 13681 bp, 19 predicted proteins | sample CV88metaG_FD_185993 | JGI IMG/M metagenome (GOLD analysis project Ga0256828, IMG submission 185993) | Hydrothermal vent microbial communities from East Pacific Rise, Pacific Ocean - CV88 | ecosystem: Environmental > Aquatic > Marine > Hydrothermal vents | place: Pacific Ocean: East Pacific Rise... | reverse complement strand
AACAGATAAAGATTTTGGAACATACACAAGGGGTCTTGGAGTTAAAACGTACTTTTCTCTCTACCATGTCACATGAGTTACGTACCCCTTTAGGGTCTATTTTAACGCTTACTCAACACCTTATGGTAAGTTCAAAAGTAGGGGATGATGAGGTAGAGATATTGGGCAGAATAGAGAACTCTTCCGAACATCTTCTAGGCATGATAAATGGACTGTTAAAACTCTCTAAACTGGAATCAAACATGATGCCAGTAAATAAAGAAAAAGTCTATGTACTTAATATAATAGAAGAGATGATAGAGATAGTAGAACCTCTTATAGAAGAAAAAGGTTTAAAGCTGATTCGAGAGATATCCACCCAAGATGTGTTAATAGATACAGATGTAAATCTCTTTAAACAAGTGGTTATGAACCTACTTTCTAATGCTGTAAAATATACAGATAAAGGTGAAATAATAACTTATCTACGAAAAGAAGAAGATGGAAGCTATGCATTTACTGTTATAGACACAGGTATAGGAATAGCTAAAGAGAAACAAAAAGCTTTATTTCAAGAGTTCTACCAAGCCCATAGCCGAGAGGTTTCCCACAGTACAGGTTTAGGCTTGGCACTAAGCCAAAAAATGGCAAAGCTTATTAATGGAGAGATAACTATCGAGAGTGAAGGGTTAAACAGAGGAGTAAAAGCTGTTTTTAGGTTTTCGGCACTTTAATCCGAAATCCAACACCTCGAACCGTTTCAATAAGTGTTGAAGCTGAACCCAACTTCTTACGCAAGTTCTTTATGTGTACATCGACCAAGTTACTATGTTTTAAACTATCAAAGTCATGGTTAAGGTGGTCGTTTATTTGGTAGCGTGTCAAGACCACTTGTTGGTTTAGAAGTAACAACTCTAAAAGACTAAACTCTTTTTTTGTTAACTCTACTTCTTTCCCATCAACTTTTACTTTATGTGTTGCAAGGTCTACTGACATATTTTCAATGGTCATTTCAGCTTTTTTATAGTTACTCTCACGACGTAGTAAAGCCCGTATACGGGCTAAAAGCTCAATGTTAGAAAAAGGTTTAGCCAAATAGTCATCAGCACCATTGTCTAGGGCTTCAACTTTTTCATCTATCTCTGACTTAGAAGAGAGTAGCAGTACAGGTGTTGCCAAATACTCCTGACGTAGTCGAGCTAAAAATTCAACTCCAGAACCGTCAGGCAAGATCCAGTCGAGTATGATAAGGTCATATTCATGTTGAGTTAAAGCCTTTTCAGCCAAACCCAGTGTAGAGGCTGTATCGGTATGATAATGAGAAGATTTAAGAAGTTTTTCTACCCCAAAAAGTATCTCTTGGTTGTCGTCTATTATTAGAATATTCATGGGGTATTTTAGCATGTTTTAGATAGCTTTTAAGATTGTTTTATAAAAAACCTTTAAGTCTATAAAGCTCAATGGCTGCCGACAAGTTAAAGAGTATGTGCATCGTAATAGGAACCAAGATAGAGTGGCTTAGAACTCTAGCTGTACCTAAAATAAGACCCGTTACAAAGATAATGGCTAAGTAAACTAAGTCGTATTGAGAGTGAATAAGAGCCCAAATAAGTGAGGTAACCAGCACAGCTCCCTTGGTTCCTAAAAAGGTGTAAGAGAACTCTTTTAGTAAAAAACCTCTAAAGATTAACTCTTCTAAAATAGGAGCCATAACACCCACGCCTAATATAAGTAACCATTTAGAAAACTCACTAGGATAAGTAATGTTGAGCATCGCATCAGGAATTTTGACAATATGAAACAACTCCATAAGATAGTCTTGCCCATACATCCAGCCTGTGGCTAGAACAATCCAGAGCATAAACTGCTTTGGGTCTAGTATTTTCATGGGGAAAAAAGCTTTAACATTGGAGCCTCTAATTTTTAAAAGAGCTATTAAAAGTGGCAGTAAGAAAATGAGTGAACCTATGCCGGTTATTGCCATAAGAAGGGCATTGGTACTTACTTTACTCATGAGACTTCTAAGCATATTTAGACTAAAGTTTGGCTCAGTTAAAAAACTGTAAATGCCCAAAGGAATTATTTGAGAAAGAGCAAATAAAAAACCTACAATAGCACTCCATAAAAGCATTCGTGCTACATCCCATGCTATACTTTTTAACATTATTTCTCCTATCTTCCTATTAATTTATTAATACCTAAAAATAGGAACAAAGAAAAAGCAGAAATCAAAATAATCGAAGCCCCTGAAGCAATGTCATATTCGTAAGCAACATAGAGTCCGAGTAGGGTAAAAACAGAAGAGAAAATTCCTGAAAGTATCATCATCATGTAGAGGGTGGTAGAGAGCTTTTCGGCAATATATACAGGTATGGTCAGTAGGGCAATAACCAAAATAAGCCCCACAACTTTTATGGCAACAACTACGGTAAGTGCTGAAAGTACCAAGATGAGCGTATAGAAGAAACGGACATTTATTCCTCTTAAATTGGCATATTCACTATCATAGGAGACAGCCAAAATATCACGATACCAAAAGGTCATAATAAAGATTATAAGTGCCAACAGTCCACCCATAAACCATAAATCTTCTTGGCTTACAGCTAAAATAGAACCAAAAAGGTAGCTCATAAAGTCAGCATTGTAGCCAGGGGTTAGGTCGATGAGTACTACCCCTACAGCCATGCCCACAGCCCACATAAGCCCTATAAATGTATCCATACGTTCACGATGCTTTAGGGTAATCATGGCAATAATAAGTGCTGAACCAACGGCAAATACAGAGGCTCCTAAAAAGATAGGAAGCCCAAAAAAGACAGCCATACCGATACCACCATAAGCTGTATGGGCAATACCTCCTGCTAAGAAAACCATACGGTTAACCACGATGAGTGAACCGATGATTCCTGAAGCCATGGAGACCAAAAGACCAGCCATTAAGGCGTTTTGAATAAATGGGTAACTTAATGCTTCTAACACTCTTTCTTCTCCCTAAATTGGTTGAACATCTCGACTTCACAGAAGTGTTCACAAGCATGTTCTAGGTTATTCTCTTCGTTAATATGGTGATGGGTAAGCCGTTTGTTAATGTGGGCTACTTTATTTGCATATTGCATAATGACCGAGATATCATGACTGACTACAATAATAGTAATATGTTGGTTTAAATCTTGAAGCAGTTTATATATCTGTTTTTGACCATCAATGTCTATACTCGCTGTAGGTTCGTCAAGTATAAGTATCTGAGGATGGGCACACAAAGCACGGGCTATCATAACCCGTTGGCGTTGTCCACCTGAAAGTGAGCCTATTTTTTCATTGGCAAACTTTGCCATGCCTACTTGTTCTAAGGCTCCCATGGCACACATGGTCTCCTCTTTGGCATAACCAAAAAGAGGGCGTTTTGTACCAATGTGACCCATAAGAACTACCTCTATAACCTTAATAGGGAAGTCAATGTTAACATTGGTGTTTTGAGGAACATAGCCTACTTTAGAAAGGTTCTTTTTTGGTGGCTCTCCAAAGGTTAAAATAGTTCCTTCTTGGGGTTTGTTAATACCTAAAATAAGTTTTAGTAGGGTCGATTTTCCTCCACCATTTGGTCCAATGATGGCTAAAAAATCCTTCTCTTCTACGCGTAGGTTAATATCTTCTAAAACTTTTTGTTTATGGTAAGAGAAAGAGAGATTTTTTATCTCTATAATGGGTTTCATATTTACTCTTTATGGGCAATGGCTTTTGCTAAGTTTAGCAAATTTTTAGACCAATCTTTTGCAAGAGGAGAGGTTTTAATGACACTTATACCCAAGTTGTTGGCAATGAGTTGGGCTGATTTGTCTGAAAACTCGGGTTGTGTAAAGATGGCATGAACCTTCTCTTTTTTTGCTATTTTTATTAGTTTAATAAGTGCTTTCATTTTAGGTGCTTTACCCTCTACCTCAACTGCGAGTTGTGTCAGCTGATAACGCTTTGCAAAGTAACCCCATGCAGGGTGAAAAACCATAAAAGTTGCTCCTTTAGGTACATCTTTCAAAATCTCTTTTATTTGGCTGTCTAGGGCATCTATCTCTTTTATATAGTTTTCTAAATTCTTCTTATAGTACTCAGAGTTGTTGGCATCTACTTGGCTAAGGGTGGTGTAGATGTTCTGAGCAATATGTTTAACATTTATAGGGTCAACCCAAATATGTGGGTCAAGTGTTCCATGTGCATGTTCTGCTTCATCTTTATCTTCATGATGCTCTGTAATGCTACTTTTGTTAATGTCACGAGCCACATCTGAGACAATAAGGTTTTTGTTTTGGTTTTTAAACTTCTCTAGCCAAACCTTTTCAAACTCCACCTCTATAGCAAAGTAGATTTGAGCTTGAGTAATCTCTTTCATCTGAGAAGGTTTAGGTTCATAAGTATGAGGAGAACTACCCTCTGGCACCATCACGGTAGTTTCTATTTTATCACCACCTATTTTTTCTACAAAGGTTTGAAGTGGAGCGATGCTCACTACCACATTAGTTGAGGCAAAAGTAAGGGTTGTGAAGAGTAGGGTAAAGAGTAGTTTTTTCAAAAGAGTTTCCTAGCATTTTTTTAGAGTGGAATTGTAACATAATTTGTGTGAAAGAGTTATTTGGTTAGAATCTATTTTGATTAGACTAAAGGAGAAACAATGGAAAAAGTAACCCTAAGGGAGTATGCTAAACGTCATAAACTTAGCTATTTTAATGTCATGAAGATGGTTAAAAATGGTAATGTAAAAAGTGTGGTTGAGGATGATAAAGAGTATATTCTTATAGAAGAAGAACGAGAAAAAGAGATAGCTGAGGTGATAGCCAGTGAAAACAGTAAACCTTTAAGTTTAGAAGAGGAGAATAAGCTTTTGAAAAAAGAGATTATTCTACTTAAAAAAGCTTTGGAGAAATGTAATAAGAGGACAGTCTTAGCATAAAACTACTCCTCTGATTCATCTTTCTCATAATTATATTGAATATAATCATAAATAGCTTGAATTTCTTCATCTGTCAAGTAGTAAACGGGCATAATTTTATGTGGTTTTCTACGATTATTTTCTCTATATTGGTTTTTAAAACTTGCTTTTAAATCATCTAAAGAGTATTTTCGTATGTCAACACCTTTTAAAATTTTTGGGTTTTTATGTTTGTCATAATATTTGGCAATTTTTTGCCCACCTCTTCCTTTATCTCCATGACATTTAGAACAAGAGATACCACGAGGATTTTTATAGAGCATTCTACCGTATTCAACAGAAGAGAGAAAGCTCTCTTGTGTTTTTATATCTTCAATAGAATTGTTGTCTTCTGTATCGTTACTCTCTGGGGAGTCGTTATCTCTTAAAGGTTCTTCAAGGCTATAATCACCTTCATTAAGTTCAAGTGAAAGATTCTCTTCGTTAAACGAAAAAAGAAGAATAGGAAGTAAAAATAGTAGTAATAAAGCTTTCAATGTTAGGATTACCTCTGTAATAAAGATTTTTTGATATAATACCGAAAATTTAGCTAAAAGTGAAAAAATGCAACTTATCGATGGAACATCATTATCTAAAAAAGTCCAAAACTATGTTAAAACTGAAGTAGAAAGTTTGAAAAAAGAGCAGGGAATTGTCCCTGGTTTGGCTGTTGTAATAGTGGGTAATGATCCTGCTAGTCATGCCTATGTAAGTATGAAGGAGAAGGCATGTAAAAATGTAGGTTTCTACTCTATCGCTCATAAAATGCCTGAGACCATTACTCAAGATGAGATTATTGAGATTATTACCATGATGAACAACAATCCTCATATTCATGGAATTTTAGTACAGCTTCCACTTCCTCCACAGATAGATACCAACAAAATATTGGAAGTTATAGACCCTAAAAAAGATGTAGATGGATTTCATGCTTACAATGTAGGACGTATGGTCTCTAACCTTGAGAGTTTTGTAGCTTGTACACCACTTGGTGTTATGAAGATGTTTGAAGAGTACAACATAAATCTTGAAGGTCAAGATGTGGTTGTTGTTGGTGCAAGTAATATTGTAGGAAAACCAATGGCAAGTCTACTTTTAAACAAAAATGCAACAGTGACTGTAACGCATATACATACAAAAGATTTGGCATTTCATACACGTAATGCTGACATTGTCATTGTAGGTGTTGGTGTTCCAAACCTAATAAAAGAAGATATGGTAAAAGAAGGTGCTATTGTTATTGATATAGGAATTAATCGTCTTGAATCTGGAAAATTGGTCGGTGATGTTGACTTTGAAGCTGTTGCTCCTAAATGTTCATACATAACGCCTGTACCAGGTGGCGTAGGACCTATGACCATTGCCATGCTTCTTGAAAATACACTCAAATCAGCTCAACAATTTAAAGGTGTTTAATGAATTTTTTGAATAAATTTTATAGATTTACTAGCTCTTGGACAGGTACGATTATTATCGTACTGTTTCTTATATTTTTTGTGGTTCAGTCATTTGTTATCCCTTCTGGATCAATGAAAAGAACCATGCAGATAGGAGATTTTCTTTTTGCTAAGAAATTTTCTTATGGAATACCTCTTCCAACACTTCCATGGTTTAACGTAAAGTTGGTTCCTGATTTTAATAAAAATGGACACCTTATCGAAGGTGCAAAACCACAGCGTGAAGATATTGTAATATTTTTATATCCAATGGATGGTAAAACACACTATGTAAAACGTTGTGTTGCTACTGGTGGAGATGAGATTATTTATCAAGATAAGCATTTATATTTACATTTTTCTGAAGGTGATGAGTATATTAGAAAAAATTATCCAGCAGAGAAAATAAAAGCGTTTAGAGACAAACTTTGGGTAGATAATCCTTATATGAGTAAATATCCAGGCATACAATATGAACCACAACATAGAACAGCTTTTGAAAACTTAATAGGGCGACCAAATGATATGAGTCCAGTGTATGTTAAAGAATTAGGTCCAGTACTTTATACAAGTAGAAGAGGCACCAATATGAATGCCTTTTATAAAAAAGTTGAAGAGGACAAATACTATATGATGGGTGATAACCGTGACAATTCATCTGACAGTCGTTTTTGGGGACCAGTTTCTTACTCTTTGGTTATAGGTAAGCCATGGTTTATCTACTTCTCTTTTGACTCGGATAAGAAAACAATTAGATGGGATAGAGTAGGTACTTTTGTAGATGACATTCAATTTGAACAACCAAGATATTAAGGGATAGATATGAAGTTTTATATTGCTACAGACCATGCAGGGTATGCTTTAAAAGAGTTTACTAAAGATTATGTACGTTCATTAGGTCATGAAATTATTGACTTAGGACCTGATTCAGCTGATAGAGTAGATTATCCTGATTTTGCTAAAAAATGTGCGACTTCAGTAATAGAAGATAAGGGTAGTTTTGGTATCTTAATCTGTGGTACGGGCATTGGAATCTCTATCGCAGCCAATAAGGTCGCTGGTATACGTGCAGCACTTTGTCATGATGCTTATACAGCAACAGCTACTAGAGCCCATAATGATGCAAATATTCTATGTTTTGGTGAACGTGTGGTTGGTAAAGGGGTTATAGAGAGTATGATAGATGCTTTTTGTAATACAGAGTTTGAAGGTGGAAGACATGCAGGTCGTGTTGATAAAATAGAAGGCTGTTCATTAGGTGCAAATTTGGGATAATTTTATCCCTACCTCTTAAATATATTAAAATATATCAACAATAAATTATTTTATATTAATCAATTTTATTGTTTAAAAAAATAAATCTCATAAAAATTACTTATTAAGTTAAATCTGCTATACTTTCGTAAAAATTATAAAGGTTATAATCATGACAAATAGATTACCATGGTGGGTTGGGGGCATTTTAATGTCAGGTCTACTACTTTTAACATTCTCAATATATGGAGCAGATAGACCCATAGGGGCTTCAACTTATGTTCCTTATGCAGCTTCACTTATTTTTGATTTAGATCCAGAGAAATACTCTTACATTAATCATATTAAAGAGCCTGGTTCATGGGAAGGTGTTATGCTTCTTGGTGTACTTTTTGGTGGATTTATTACTTCTGTATTTATTACAAAAAGTTTTAGAATCTCTCTTGTTCCTACTGCTTGGAAAACTTATAAAAATAACTCTGTTGTATCACGACTTTTATGGAGCTTCTTTTCAGGTTTCATTATGATTATCGGTGCTAGATTAGCAGGTGGTTGTACATCTGGTCACTTTATGTCAGGTATGAGTCAAATGGCAATATCATCTATGATATTTGGTGGGGTTGTACTTATTACACTCATCGTTACAGGAAGACTATTTTATAATACTAAAGGAAAGAAATAATGGCAGATATTATTTTTGTAGCTAATGAAACCAATACAACGGTAATAGATAGAGTTTTTACAATGGTGGAAAATGTTATTCATGCAGAGCATGGTTCTGTAGCATTGGTCTTTTTAATTGGTGTTATTTTTGGTGGAATTATTCAGTACACAAGGGTAGATAAGTTTGAAAAAATAGCAGGTTTTTCTATGCTGAAAGATACCATTATCCCGAAAATGCTCTTTTTAACTGTGGGTCTTACAAGTATAGGTCTCTATTTTATGATAGATGCAGGTCAAGCACACTACCATGTTAAGCCTATTATGGTTCAAGGTTTGATTATAGGTGGTATTTTATTTGGTGTCTCTATGGCTATTTTAGGTAAATGTCCTGGAACAGGTCCAGTTTCTATTGCAGAAGGTCGTGTAGATGTTCTTATCGGTGCTATTGGTGGTCTTCTTGGTGGATTGGTATTTACTCTCTATTATGATGATTTTTTTAAACCTTTAATGGGTGAAAGTTTAGGTAAGAGTATTTTACCAGAGTTCTTTAAAGGTCATGAAGATATGACAGCTATTATTTTTGGATTGGCTATTATAGCTATTGCAATTGCTATTCCTAAAAGAGAGTTATTTGATGAAGCTGATTTAAGCCAACTTCCAGATGACCAACGACCAGATAGAAAGTAGGAAATTCTTTCTATCTTAAAAATTGAAGGGTTCTTAACCCTTCAATTCTGCTAACGACTCAGTAGCAGCTTTAACAGCCTCTTCAATCATCTCATCAGTAGTAGCTGTAGATATAAATCCTGTCTCATATGAAGAACATGCTAAGTAGACACCTTTTTCAAGCATTTTACCATGGAACTTTCCAAAGAGTTCAGAGTCATTCTCTAATGCATCATCAAAGTTTTTAACAGGTTTGTCTGAAAAGAAGAATCCAAACATAGAACCACGAACATTGGTTACCATAGGAATATTAACAGCGTCAGCTGCTGCTTGGAAACCTAGCATAAGTTTTCTTGCACGGGCTTCTAATGTTACGTAAATAGCCGGGTCAGCTTTTAGTTTTTTAAGACTTGCCAAACCAGCTGCCATGGCTACGGGGTTACCAGAAAGTGTTCCTGCTTGGTAAATAGGACCTTCAGGTGAAAGCTCTGCCATGATTTCTTTACGCGTTCCAAACGCACCCACTGGCATACCAGCACCAATAACCTTTCCAAGAGTAACAATATCTGGCTTAACAGAAGTGATACCTTGTGAACCACAGAGAGATGCTCTAAATCCAGACATTACTTCATCAAAAATCAACAGTGCACCATGCTCGTCACATAAGACTCTAAGTTCTTTAAGGAAATCTTCATCAGCAGGGACTAAACCCATATTCCCAGCAATAGGCTCAATAATAATAGAAGAGACACCATTTTCACTTTGCTCAAAACATTTTTTTACAGACTCTATATCGTTATAAGTAGCTAAAAGTGTGTGCTTGGTTAAGTCTGCTGGAACTCCAGGGCTAGATGGGCTTCCAAATGTTGCCATACCTGAACCTGCTTGAACCAAAAGTGAGTCAGCATGACCATGGTAACAACCTGTAAATTTAATAAAATCATCACGCTTAGTATAACCACGAGCCAGACGAATAGCTGACATAACAGCCTCCGTTCCAGAACTTACAAAACGTACTTTTTCAATACTGTCGAACATTTCAACGATTTCACTTGCTAAGTCAGTCTCGCCTAGAGTAGGAGCTCCAAAGCTAAGACCTTTTTTAACAGCTTCTATAACAGCAGTTTCTACATCAGCATCACAATGACCTAAAATAAGTGGTCCCCAGCTTTGAACAAAGTCTATGTATTTATTACCATCTATGTCAACTAAGTGACCACCTTCTCCATGGTCTATAAAGACAGGTGTACCACCTACCGATGAAAATGCTCTAACTGGTGAGTCAACACCACCGGGAATTACTTCGTATGCTTCTTTAAATGCTTCTTCACTTTTACTATAACTCATTGTATATATTGTCCTTTTTTGATTTCATTAACCAAAGATAAATTTTATTCGATTATACTCTTTTTAATATTTTATTTTGGATGGTTTATGAGATTTTTTGTTGCTTTTTTCATCTCATTGTTTATTTATATGGTTCTTATTTGGATTTTTATGACCCAGTTTTCTAAAATAAAAATACCTCAAAAAACAATGAATGAGCGTATTGTTAAAATAGATATTATCAATATGCCTCTACCTAAAAAAGTAGAACCAGTAGCAAAACCTATTTCTAAACCTATAGTTAAAAAAAAGCCTCTTAAGAAAAAAGAAGTAAAAAAGAAGATTATAAAGAAAAAGGTAGCTAAGAAAAAAGTTATTAAAAAGAAACCCATAAAAAAGAAAGTTGTTAAGAAAAAAATCATTAAGAAAAAAATTATAAAAAAACTAAAACCTAAAAAAGTAGAAGAAGAGATGGTCTACATAGAAGAGCCATTTATTACTCAACCTAAAGAGGTTAAAAAAAGCGATGATTTAGCTTCTTTTTTAAGTACACCAACGCCATCGACTACTCCTATTGTTAAGCATTATCCAAACAATAAAATAAAAAAGCTATATGGTTCAGCCTTTCATAGTTTTACGCCAACTCAAAAAGAGTTCATAGAGAACAATCTAAATGAGATTCAGCGTATAACTCAAAACCTTCTAAATCAAAGAGGTTACCCAGAAGGTGCAGGACGTAATGGTCAAGAGGGAACCAACGTGGTCTTGTTTAATCTGCACCCAAATGGTGATATATCAGATTTACGATTAAAAAAACGTATAGGCTCACGACCACTAGATGATAATACACTTTCACTTATTCGTTCTGCATACAAGGATTATCCATACCCCTCTACCACAACTCAGATAGTCTTTTATGTAACATATAGCATTTATGGCTATTAGTCTTTTTTATGCAAGAATTCTAATAGTTTCTTTCAGTATAATATGGCAATTTTTTTTTAAAGGGTAATAATGAGTCTAAATAACAAATGTGACCTATGTGGGTCAGAAGAGAACTTAACAGCGTATAAAGTAGAACCAAAAGATGATACCATCACCGTATGTGAAACTTGTCTTGCGACCATGGATAAACCAGCAGAAAACGAAAGTCACTGGCACTGTCTAAATGACGCTATGTGGTCAGAAGTTCCTGCTGTTCAAGTTATGGCATATAGAATCTACAGTAGACTTGGAAACCAAGAGCAACTTGACATGATGTACATGGAAGACGATGTTAAAGCATGGGCAGAAGAGGGTCTAGCAGCAGAAAATGCAGAACCAGTTCGTGATGCAAATGGTACCATTCTTAAAGAGGGTGACTCTGTTTCTATTATCAAAGACTTGGTAGTTAAAGGTGCTGGTTTCACTGCAAAGCAGGGAACTACTGTTAAAAACATCCGTATGGTTCCAGGTGACCCAACCCACATTCAAGGTAAGGTTAACGGTTCTACTATTTTTATTATTGCTGCTTTTTTGAAGAAGTTGTAATTAGATGTATATGATGTAATTGTTATTGCATCATATATAAGTACTTTATTCTTTCTATCTTTATTCTTTTCTTTCATCCACTTTTATTAAAATATGATATACTACTAAAAGTAAGTACTTCAATATAAAAGGAAAATATCATGCAAACCATAGGCATAAAAGAGTTACAGACCAATCCAGCACTCTTAACACGTTCGTTAGAAGCAGATGAGTACACCATGATAACTAAACGTAGCAAACCCATAGGTATGGCTTTTTCTTTTGAAGACACCATCATAACCGATGGACTAAAAACAGCTCTGATGATAGATGCCTATAAAAAAGGTTACTTAAGCATGGGGCAGTTTGCTAATGCTCTAAGAATAAGTCATGAAGAGGCTATGAAACTGCTTTCTATGATGGGCATAGATGTTATAGACTATGACTTTGAAGATGATATGAAGTTTATGGATAGCTTTTTATGATAGTTAGTGACAGTACAACACTGATTATACTTTTCGATTTAAATCGTTTGGAACTGCTCTCTAACCTTTTTCCTAAAATCATTATTCCTTCTGCTGTTTATGCTGAGATTTCTGTGAAAAGAGCCATTGAGTTACCTCCTTTTATAACCGTTCAAAAAGCAAATGAAAATGAGATTTTAAAAAGTTTAAGACAGCTTTTAGATTTAGGTGAAAGTGAAGCAATTGCTTTAGCTTTGGAGCTTGACAGTAAACTAATTATAGACGAAAAAAAAGGTCGAAAGATAGCCATGCGACAAGGGTTAGAAATTATTGGTCTTCTTGGGATTATTTATTTAAATATTAAAAAAGGCTTTCTCTCAACAGAGGAGGCTAAAAGTTTTTTAAAGAAAGCTATTAGCAATGGTTATAGAATTAACCAGAAGCTTATTGATGCGATGTTTGATAAAGTTTAAATCATTAGCTGAAAAAATATTATTTAAGTATCAGAAGTTGAAACTTACCTATAGCTAAAGTACTACACATCATCCAAAATACTATCAACAATAGCCAGAATATCATTAAGTGTTTGAGCATTTGCTTTTTCTATAAACTTAATACCTCTTGATTTGTAGTCAATAGACTTCATCTGTTCAGTCATGATATACCCTGTAATATTCTCACTCTCAACAGCCACATGAAAGGGAAAATCTCGTTTGGTATTGGTAATGGGACAGGCAAAAGCTAAGCCTAAATGTTGGTTAAAAACTTTGTTGCTTATGATGATGGCAGGTCGTCTTCCTTTTTGTTCGTGACCACTTTGTGGGTCAAAATTTAGAGCGACTATATCACCTTGTTCGGGGATGTACTTTACCACTCTTCTTTACCCATTTTGTCATTGAAAACTTCAGAAGCGTTATACTCAAGAGGTATATCTTTTACCAAGTCATTTATATCTATTTTTTTTCTTTTGGGCTTAACAGGCTCTAAGACAATCTTTTGATTTTCAACAAAAATCTTAACCTTGTCACCAATAGAGAGGCTAAGTTGATTCATGATGTCTTTTGGAAAGCGTAATCCTTGTGAGTTACCCCATGTTGAGATGGTCGCTGTCATGATATCTCCTTTTCAATGTATATCCAAAGTATATCATTATCTTGATTAGATGTCAATATACTTAATATATGACTAAAAACGATAAATTTTCACTTAAGCGAAGTTACATCCATAAATTTATTTTATAATTTCAGCATATCATAGTTATAATCAGTACACATACAAAGAAAAAGGAACATAATGGTTAAAACTCCCTATCCAGATAATTTTGATGAGTTAAAAGCAGAGGTTCGTGCAGCAGGTCTGCTTGATAGAGTACCCGTAAGAGGGTCTATAGAGATGATAGGGGTGATTATTGCTATAATTGTTGC
>Ga0256828_1001660_pt1 | contig 13690 bp, 14 predicted proteins | sample CV88metaG_FD_185993 | JGI IMG/M metagenome (GOLD analysis project Ga0256828, IMG submission 185993) | Hydrothermal vent microbial communities from East Pacific Rise, Pacific Ocean - CV88 | ecosystem: Environmental > Aquatic > Marine > Hydrothermal vents | place: Pacific Ocean: East Pacific Rise... | reverse complement strand
AAGAAGAATGTTAAGAAAAATGCCATTACCATAAAATCTTTTGCTAAGAAATCCCATTGGAATCTAATAATTTTAGCTTCTTTTGTATTTCCAGAAAGATATTTTTCAGCTTCTGCATCAAAATCAATAACTTCACCCTCTTGGTTATTAACATGAGGAATTCTTAATGTTCCAAAGTGTAATACAATAATACCAATAATAATTAAAGGCATAAGTAATACATGAAGCATAAAGAATCTAGTAAGGAATGCATCACCAGGAACATAATCCCCTCTAATCCACTCAACAATTCCATTTAATTCTAAAGAACCAATAGAGAATAAATTAGTAATAACCATACCAGCCCAATAAGACATTTGTCCCCATGGTAACATATATCCAGAAAAAGCTTCAGCACTAAATGTTACAAACAATAACATACCTGAAATCCAAATCATCTCTCTACCTTGTTTATAAGAACCATAATAAATTCCTGTAAACATATGGATATAAATTAACAAAAATACAACTGATGCTGCAACACCATGAATATGTCTAAATAACCAACCATATCCAACTTCTTGCATAATTGTATAGTTTACACTATCAAAAGCAAGTGCAGTATCTGGTTTGTAATACATTAAAAGAAAAATTCCTGAAATTAATAACATACCAAATGTAACTGCAAGAATCATACCCATAGCCCATAAAAAGTTAATATTTTTTGGAATCCAATATTCTTGAGCTAAAACTCTTTTAAGTGTTCGTACACCTAATCTTTCATCTAACCATTGTTCACTAAATGGTTTTGCATCGCTAAAATGTGCCATTTAATACTCCTTACGCTTTTGGATCTAGTGGTTTATCACCTAAAACACCAGCCGCTTTCATTTTTTCATACTCAGGTCCTGTTTCACCTAAAACCAATTTATTACCATCAATTTTAAATGGTGGTATTTTCATTGGAAGTGGAGCTGGAGCTTTTGTATTAATCGCACTTTGATCATATTCTGCACCATGACAAGCACAAAGAAAAGATTGTGCATCTTTTTTATATGCAGGGATACAACCCAAGTGTGTACAAAGACCAATACATACTAAGAAATGATCTCCATTAATTACTACATCTCTAGCCTTTTCATTATTTGAAGCTTTTGCAACCATCTCTTTTGTTTTTTTCAAGATAAATACAGGTTTACCTCTCCATTTTTCTGTGTACATTTCATTTTCTTCAGCAGTTGAAACATCTACAGTTGTAGTTCCGGCAGCTTTTACACTTGGAAGTGGATCCCAAGCTTTTTTCATACCTGCAAGAGCAAATACACCACCAACAGCAGCGCAAGCACCAAATGCAACACCCATTGCACTTCGTCTATTCATTTCTTCAGACATACTTATTCCTTATTTTAAAATTTAACGGTACATTCTAATATTTTATTGCTTAAAAGTTCCTATGATGCACGGAATTTAAGCTATATTTATGTTTTGTAATATTATTGAGATATAATTTTAAGTAATATTTAGTAAATTAAATTTTCTTTTAACAAAGCTTGTTTTATATTATATATTTGTTTATGTTTATTATTACACCAAATAGGTGCTAATAATGTATCATCACTAATTCCAGCAGTTACTCTTGAAATTGAAATATTTTCAGGTAACATTTTTATAGATTTTATAAGAGTATCTATATATAGTTGTTCACTAATAGGAGTAAATAAACCATTTTTAAAATCTTTTGTTAAAATTGTATTTTTTACGACATACAAAGGGTGAAATTTGATTGAGTCAATATTTAATTTTAATGATTCTTCTACACTATAAAGCATCATCTCTTGTGTTTCATCAGGAAGACCAAATATCATATGTCCACAAACTAACAAATTTCGTTTTTTAGTTTTTTCAATCCAAGTTTTTATATTTTCAAAATCGTGTCCCCGATTTATTTTTTCAAGTGTTTTATCATAAACTGTTTGTATTCCATATTCTACCCATATTTCAGTTGTTTGATTTAATTGTTCTAAATAATCCAAAATCTCTTCAGTAATAGAATCTGTTCGTGTCCCTATACTAAGCCCTATTACATCATCAAAACTCAATGCTTTTTCATAAAGTGCTTTTAAAGTTTCAAAAGGTGCATATGTATTTGTAAAACTTTGAAAATAAACTATAAATTTTTTTGCACCAAATTTTTTAGATAAAATTGTTTTTGTTTTTTCAAATTGAGTTTGAAGCTGCAAAAGTTGATTCTCTAGTAAAGGATTATATGGATTTTTTGGATGCAATTTAAAATCACTATTTTTTTCTTTTTGTAAATTTGGTGCAAAAGAATCATTTTCACAAAAAGTACAGCCACCTCGTGCTACTGTACCATCTATATTTGGACAGGTAAATCCAGAAATACTAATAGGGATTTTATAAACTTTTTCCCCATATTTTTTTCGCCAATAACGACCTATAGTATTTAATTCTATCAATTTATTAAATCTTTATTGTATAAAATAATCGCCATCAAAACTTACAAGCGAATAATTTTTATCAGTACCGATAGCTTCTTTAAGTCCTTCTATAGATAAATATTCCAAAGAATCTGCTTCTATATATTCACAAACCTCATCTTTAGATTTATTAGAACTTATTAATTCCTCTTTTGTAGGAGTATCAATACCATAATAACAAGGAAATTTAATTTCAGGCGAAGCAACTCTAAAATGAACTTCAGCTGCACCTGCATCTTTTAAAATTTTTACAATCCGTTTACTTGTAGTTCCTCTAACAATAGAATCATCAATTACAACAAGTCTTTTCCCTTTGATTAAAGATCTCATAGGTGAAAGTTTCATTTTCACTTTCATATCTCTCATAGCTTGAGTTGGTTCTATAAAAGTTCTACCAACATAATGATTTCTAATAATTCCTAATTCAAAAGGTATGCCACTTTCTCTTGCATATCCAAGTGCTGCTGGTACCCCACTATCTGGTACAGGTATAACCATATCTGCTTCAAGATTTTTATCTTGTTGTGCTAATACTGCTCCCATATTTACTCTAGTAGTATAAACATTTTGTCCATCAATATCACTATCAGGTCTTGCAAAATAAATATACTCAAATGCACAAGGTCTAAACTCTTTTGTATCATCTAAAATAATAGATTCTGGTTCATCAAATTCTTTTGAAAAAATCAACATTTCTCCAGGTTTAACATCCCGTTCAAAAGTAGCATCAACTAAGTCAAAACAACAAGTTTCACTAGCTATTATCCACCCTCCACTTCTTAGTCTTCCAATACTAAGTGGTCTTATACCGTGAGGATCTCTTACAACAAATAATTTACTTCTACTTTGAATAATAAAGTTATATGCACCTTTTAATTTTGTTAAAGATTTTGTAATTCTATCTCTTAATTTATCTTTACTTGATTTAGCTATTAAATGTATAAGATTTTCAGTATCCATACCTGTTTGAAAGATACTTCCTTCATCTATAAGTCTTTGTCTTACATCCATTTTATTGATAAGGTTTCCATTGTGTACTATAGAAATTTCACCTAATTTGTATTTTGCATGTATTGGTTGAGCATCAAAAATAGAATCACTTCCTGCTGTTGAATATCTATTATGACCTATAGCCATATCACCTTGCAATACCTTAAAAGCATTCTCATCAAATACATCTCGAACAAATCCTCGATTTTTCACTGTAACAATTTTTTTACTATTTGATCCACCACTACTAATACCACAAGCTTCATGACCTCTGTGTTGCATAGCAAATAAAGCAGCACTTGCTAATTTCGATGCATCTGTATTTCCAAAAATTCCAACTATAGCACACATATTATAATCCTAAACAATCATTAATAGAATACAAACCAGCTTCTTGGTTAACTAACCATTTTGCAGCTTTAATCGCACCTCTACTAAAAGTATTTCTACTTGTAGCTGTATGATTCAGTTCTATAAATTCTCCATCATTATAAAATCCTGCTGTATGACGACCAACAATATCACCACCTCGTAAACTCATCACAGCTATTTCATCTTTGCTTCTTTGTCCAATAATACCATCTCTTCCACTTACTCGTACTTTGTCCAAATCCAATCCTCTGGCATCTGCTGCATGTTCTGCTAAAGTAAGTGCAGTTCCACTTGGTGCATCAACTTTATATCTATGATGTTGTTCAACAATTTCACAATCAAATTCTGCTAATGTTTTAGAAGCAAGAGAAACAAGTTTGTTTAATACAGCAACTCCCAAACTCATATTTGTAGCATATAAAACAGGGACAATCTTTGATGCTTCTATTAAAAGATTTTTTTGGTGTTCATTAAAACCTGTTGTTGCAATTACCAATGGTACTGCATTATCTGATTTTATAACTGTTTCTAACAACTCTTGAGTTGCTACAGGAGCAGAAAAATCAATAATAATATCACAAGAATTCATCATAACTGACATATCATTTGTTACAACAGTATCTTGTGGTAAAGTTTTTTTCAACTCATCAAAAACATGTACAGCACCTATATTTGTGGCTTCATCTGCCATTAAATCATCAATAAGTAACGAACCAACTCTACCTGTACTTCCTAAAATTCCAACTTTTAACATAAATTTATCCCTTTTGTTTAATAAATCGCATTATACCTAGATTTGTTTTAATTTAAACTCAATAAAATATTTATTGCAAATAGGAAATTGCTCCTATACCTGCAATAGCACCATCACCTGCTGCACAAACTACTTGTTTTGGAGCATCTACTCTAATATCTCCAGCTGCAAATAAACCTTTTACAGATGTTTCCATTTTAAGATTAACCAAAACTTCTCCATTATCATTAAGATTACATAAAAAACTACCATCATCTTGTTTTAATGGATCATTTAATACATCTCTACCTACAAAAATAAAAGCACCCAATACATCTAAAGTTTTTGTTTCATTTGTATTTTTATCTTTTACAATCACACCTGTTACACCCATATTATCCCCAATAATTTCTTCAGTTGTATGATTTAATACAGGTATAATATTGTTATATTTTTCCATTTTTTCAACTTCATGTGGTGAAGCTCTAAATTGTTCTCTTCTATGAATTATATAAACTGTTTTACAAATATTTGCCAAATATATAGCTTCCTCTACAGCAGTATCTCCACCACCAATCACAGCTACATCTCTACCTTTGTAAAAAAATCCGTCACAAGTAGCACAAGTACTTACACCTTTTCCAAAATATTCAGCTTCCCCTTTGATACCTGAAGCTTTTGGAACACTTCCTGTTGCAATAAGTACAGATTTTGCTTCCACAATGCTACCATCACCTAAAGATAAATTAAAAATATCTCCAATTTTTTTAATCTGTTTTACTTCATTCATATCATGCTTTAAACCAAATTTTTGACATTGTTGTGGCCATTTGTCCATAAGTTCCATACCTGTTACAACTTCAAGTTGCCCTGGATAATTTTCTATCTCACTACTTTGAGTTATTTGACCACCAGGAAGCCCTTTTTCAAACATTGTAACATTTTTTAATCCACCTCTTGTAGCATAAAGTCCAGCTGTAAGTCCAGCAGGTCCCCCTCCAACAATTGCAAAATCTAACATATAATCCTCCTATATATAACTATAAAAAAAAGGCTAGATACAAAAGTACCTAACCTTTATAATTCATTTAATAATATTATGTCTTATAAAAATGAATTTAATTTCTCAGCAAATGCTTGTTTAGATGCAGCACCAATCATTTGATCAACAATTTCACCATCTTTCATAAATACAATTGTAGGGATTGATCTTACTCCAAATTGCATTGCAAGTTCTTGTTGTTCATCTGTATTTACTTTACAAATATTTGCTTTACCTTCAAACTCTTCTGCTAATTCTTCAATAACAGGAGCAATCATTCTACAAGGTCCACACCATGGAGCCCAAAAGTCCACCAAAGAAACACCTTCTTTTACTGTTGCTTCAAAATTATCATTTGTTAATTCTATATATTTACCCATTTTTCTTCCTTTTTGTTTTGAAATTTACAAATTATACGGAACTTTATCTTTAAAAAAGCTTGAGTCATTTTGTTATTTTATAAATTTTGTTGATTTTTAATAAAAAACAACATAATTTACATCATATTAAAAATAATTTTAAGAAAACTTTAGATATAATCCCTAACTTTTTTCAGAAAAATAATAAATTTCCTTCTGAGATTAGGTAGTATTGAAATGATTATTTCATTTCGGAGTTACTATAACAACTCCAAAGAGAAGCCTAAGCGACTTAACCGTTTAAACCAAATTATAAAGGAAACAAATGCCTACAATCAATCAATTGATTAGAAAAGAGCGAAAAAAAGTGATTGTTAAATCAAAATCACCTGCGCTTGACAAATGTCCACAAAGAAGAGGTGTATGTACAAGAGTATATACAACAACACCTAAAAAACCTAACTCGGCTTTAAGAAAAGTTGCAAAAGTTAGATTAACTACAGGATTTGAAGTAATTTCATATATCGGTGGGGAAGGTCACAACCTTCAAGAACACTCTATTGTACTAGTAAGAGGAGGTAGAATCAAGGATTTACCTGGGGTTAAATACCATATCGTAAGAGGTGCATTAGATACAGCTGGTGTTGCAAACAGAACTGTTGCAAGATCTAAATATGGTACAAAAAAACCTAAAAAATAAGTAAAAGGATTAGATAATGAGAAGAAAAAAAGCTCCCGTAAGAGAAGTAATGCCTGATCCAATTTACAACAGTAAAGTGATCACAAAGTTTATTAATATGATTATGTTAGATGGTAAAAAATCTATCGCTCAAAAAATATTATATGGTGCAATAGCAAACCTTGATGCAAGAGGTGAAGAATCAGGTTTTGATATATTTGAAAAAGCTATTGAAAATGTTAAACCACTACTTGAAGTAAAAAGTAGAAGAGTTGGTGGTGCTACATACCAAGTACCTGTTGAAGTTAGACCTGTAAGAAGACAAACACTAGCTTTAAGATGGCTTGTAGATATGGCTAGAAAAAGAAATGAAAGAACAATGGTAGATAGACTTGCAAACGAACTTTTTGATGCTGCGGCAGAAAGAGGAAACTCTTTCAAGAAAAAAGAAGATATGCATAAAATGGCTGAAGCAAATAAAGCATTTGCTCACTTTAGATGGTAGGATAATATGGCACGAGAAACACCCCTAAACAGACTTAGAAATATCGGAATTGCTGCGCATATTGATGCTGGTAAGACAACAACAACTGAAAGAATTTTATTTTATACAGGTGTTGAACACAAAATTGGTGAAGTACATGATGGTGCTGCAACAATGGACTGGATGGAACAAGAGCAAGAAAGAGGTATTACAATTACTTCTGCTGCTACAACTTGTCATTGGACACATCCAAAAACAAATGAAGACCTAATGATTAATATTATTGACACACCGGGTCACGTTGACTTTACAATTGAAGTTGAAAGATCAATGAGAGTTCTTGATGGAGCTGTTGCAGTATTTTGTTCAGTAGGTGGAGTACAACCACAATCTGAAACAGTATGGCGACAAGCAAATAAATATAGAGTTCCAAGAATGATTTTTGTTAATAAAATGGATAGAACAGGAGCTGATTTCTTTATGGTTGAGGAGCAAGTTGCTTCAAGACTTAAAGCAAATCCAGTGCCTATTCAAATCCCTATTGGTGCAGAGGAAAATTTCAAAGGTGTAGTTGATTTAGTAAAAATGAAAGCTATCGTTTGGGATGATGATGCTGCTATGGGATCTGCATACCACGAAGAAGAGATTCCAGCTGATTTAATTGAACAAGCGGAAGAATACAGAGAAAAAATGATTGAAGCTGCTGCTGAAACAGATGAAGATTTAATGAATAAATACTTTGAAGGTGAAGAGTTAACAGAAGACGAGATTATTGGTGGTATTAAAAAAGGTTGTTTAGATATGACAATTACACCTATGACTTGTGGAACAGCATTTAAAAATAAAGGTGTACAAACTTTACTTGATGCTGTTGCTATGTATTTACCTTCTCCACTTGAAGTTGAAGATATCAAAGGTGAAACACAAGATGGTGAGCCTGTTGTTGTTGAATCAACTGATAAAGGTGAAGTAGCTGCACTTGCATTTAAAATTATGACAGATCCATTTGTTGGGCAACTTACTTTTACAAGAGTTTATAGAGGTATCTTAAGTTCAGGTACTTATGTAATGAACTCTACAAAAATGAAAAAAGAAAGAATCGGAAGACTTCTTAAAATGCATGCAATTAAAAGAGAAGAAGTTACAGAATTATATGCTGGAGAAATTGGTGCAGTAGTAGGTCTAAAAAATACAATCACAGGTGATACACTTGCAAGTGAAAAAGACCCTGTAGTATTAGAAAGAATGGACTTCCCAGAACCTGTTATTTCTGTTGCCGTTGAACCAAAAACAAAAGCTGACCAAGAAAAAATGGGTATTGCTTTAGGAAAACTTGCTCAAGAAGATCCATCTTTTAGAGTTGAAACTGATGAAGAATCTGGTCAAACTATTATTTCAGGAATGGGTGAACTTCACCTTGAAATTCTTGTAGATAGAATGAAAAGAGAATTTAATGTTGAAGCTGAAGTTGGTGCTCCTCAAGTTGCATACAGAGAAACAATCAGAAGTGCTGTAAACCAAGAATACAAATACGCTAAACAATCTGGTGGTAAAGGTCAATATGGTCATGTATTCTTAAAAATTGAACCAATGACACCTGAAGAAACAAATGAAGAAGGTTTTGAATTTGTATCTGAAATCAAAGGTGGTGCTATTCCAAAAGAATATATCCCTGCTGTTGAAAAAGGTTGTAGAGAAACTATGCAAGGTGGTATTCTAGCTGGTTACCCTATGGTTGATATTAGAGTTACAGTTTATGATGGTTCTTACCATGATGTAGATTCATCTGAAATGGCATTTAAACTTGCTGCTTCTATGGGATTTAAAGCTGGTTGTAGACAAGCTGCTGCTGATGCACATATCCTTGAGCCTATGATGAGAGTTGAAGTTGAAACTCCTGAAGATTATATGGGTGATGTTATTGGTGATATCAATAAAAGAAGAGGACAAGTTCAATCTATGGATGATAGAGCTGGTGTTAAACTTGTAGTTGCATTAGTTCCATTGGCAGAAATGTTTGGATACTCTACAGACCTTAGATCTATGTCACAAGGTAGAGCTACTTATTCTATGATTTTTGATCAATATATGGAAGTTCCTAGAAATGTTGCTGATGAAATCATGAAAAAGAGAAATGGTTAAAACCGTTAAGCAAAAGCCAACTGCTTGGCTTTTGTAGGTTTTAACGAGATTTTCCATATGCGCTTGCGAATGAAAAATGTCCGTTCCTTTCAAGCTTTAGCTTGACCATGAGAGTGAACTGCTTCACTCTTTTAGGGATTAACGAGATTTTACAAAACTATTTAGTTTTTTTATTTCATCTACCCATATATCTGGATTTGGAGTTTCCAAAATCAAAGGTATATTATCCATTCTGCTATCATTAGCAATTAATTCAAAAGCATCATATCCAATTTTACCCATACCCAAACTTTCATGTCTATCTACACGAGTTCCAAGTTCTGGTTTACTATCATTGATATGCATACCCATTAAGAATTCTCTACCAACAACTTTATCAAACTCATTCCAAGTATTATCATAAGCCTCTTTTGTACGAATATCATACCCAGCTGTAAACATATGACAAGTATCTATACATACCCCTATTCTACTTTTATCTTCAACTTTATCAATAATATACGCCAAATGCTCAAATTTATAACCTAAATTTGTCCCTTGACCTGCTGTGTTTTCAATAACTGCTTTTACATTTTTGGTTTTATCCAATGCAATATTTATAGATTCTGCTATTAGTTCAAGACATTCTATCTCTGCACTATATAATAATTCATCATAATTTGGATCCTTTTTTGGTATCTTTTGCAAATGACTTCCTGGATGAAAATTTAATCTATCTAAGCCTAAAATATCACATCTATTTAACTCATCAATAAAAGCATTTCTACTTTTGAGAAGTTTTTCATCATCTGGATTGCCCAAATTGATAAGATAACTATCGTGTGGTAAAATATGTTGTGACAAAATTTGACTATCTTCTAAGTTTTTAAACCACAAATCCAAAGTTTTGGTATCAAAAGGTTTTGCATCCCATCTTTTTTGATTTTTTGTAAACAGTGCAAATGCTTTTGCACCTAATTCTTTTGCTTGAAGTGGGGCATTAAAAACACCACCTGACACACTCACATGAGCTCCGAAAAATTTATTATTTGACATTTTTTATCCTAATTTGGTTTATAATATTTTGTTTTACATAAAGAAAGTTTATCTTTATATTCTTTTATTTTTTTATGATGTCCACTTATATACACAGATGGTACCTTTTTATTTTGATAAACAATAGGTTTGGAAAATGCAGGTGCTTCTAGTAAATAATCCTGCTTGTTCATAATATTATTATAACTTTCATCTTCAAGCGAAGATTGATTTCCCAATACACCTTTAATATTTCTGCTAATAGCATCTGCCATAACCAAAGACGGCAACTCTCCACCTGTAAGGATATATTCACCTATACTAAAAACTTCATTTGCATAAGTTTCAATAACTCTTTCATCAATTCCTTCATATCTTCCACTTACAAACACTATATGTTTTTTTTCTGCTAATCTTTTTGCATCATTTTGATTAAAAGGTTTCGCAGCTGCTAAAGGAAATATAATATAAGAGTCTTTATATTTGCTCTTAATCGCATCAAGTGTATCAAAAAGTGGTTGAGGAAACATAAGTTGTCCTGCTCCACCACCACATAAAGTGTCATCAACTTTTTTATGCTTGTTTTGTGTGTAATCACGTGGATTATAAAATTGATAATCTATAAAATTGTTTTCTACAGCTTTTTTTAAAATAGAATCCTGAAAATAAAACTCTATCAAATTTGGAAAAAGTGTTACAAAACTAAATCTCATCTATTTTTATCTCTTATATCATCTAAAGTATATTTGATATTATTTTGTTCACAAAAAGTTACAAATTTGTTAAATTCTTCTTCAGTTTTTGCATTGTTATTAGAACTAATTGATATTACAGCATATCTTTTATCACCCTCAATAATTGGTAACGATGACAAATCAACATCACTACTAATTGTTTTCATAGTATCTAACAATTCATTTTCACTAGCATAAGCACTTAACGTTTTCACATAAGTTTTTTCATTGTTTTGATTATAATGTTTATCAAGAGCTTCTATAATCATACTATGAGCCATAGAAGGAAATCCCGGAACAAAGAAAAATCTATCTTCTAAATAATATCCAGGCACATTTGTAACCACATTTTTAAGGAGTTTTGCACCTACAGGCAAAGTTGCCATATTGATACGATGAGGATATGCTTGATCTTTAAATTTATCCAATATCGCTTTTTTTGCACCTTGGTTTACTTCCATTTTACCATCTGTAAAAACATTTGCACTACATACTCTAGTATAATCATCTGGTGTTGCACCAATCCCACCAAACGAAAACATTACAGAATCAGGATCATTTTTGATTAATCTATAAACATCTTCCATAAAAGGTGGTTCATCTTTGATAACAAAATTACCCTTATGTTTCCAACCTCTTTTTAAAAGTTCATTGTTTAAAAACTTAAAATGGGCATCTTCACGACGCCCATTTAATAATTCAGTACCAATAATTACTGAGTAAAAATTCATAAATTAAATCCTACTTTGAATAAAATTATCCATATTTTCAACTATCTCTTCAAGAGTTGGTTCACCATCTATTTTATGTAAAATACCTTTTTGTGTATAAAATTCTTGAATCTCTTGTAAAGGTTCAGTATATACTTTCATACGATTGTTAAATACCTCTACATTATCATCAGCACCTCTTGCACGACCAAGAACTCTATCACATGCTGTTTGCTCACTTACAACAACTTCTATTACATTTACAAGTTGCACTTCATCATCATTTGCCAAATATTTATCTAATTCCATCATTTGTTCTGTACTTCTTGGATATCCATCTATTACAATTACATCTGTTGGTGCATTTTTCAATGCTGTTACAATTGTTTTTATAACGATTTCAATAGGTACAAGATTTCCTGCATCTGTGTATTGTTTGATAGTTTGACCAAGTTCACTACCACTTGCTACTTCAGCTCTAAACATATCACCTGTACTATAATGTGTGATATTTTCATGTTTTTGAGCAATAAGCTCTGCATCTGTTGTTTTTCCACTTCCTGGAGCACCGATTATTAAAAATAATTTTTTCATATTCTGTTTTATCCTTATTATAAATTATAAATGAATAATACCATTTATTTCATAAAATATAGTAAAAAGTTTTTATTAAAATCATGAAAAATCCAAAGGACTTCTAATATCTTGTTTGTTTAATTCTTTGATTACATGGGTATAAATCATTGTAGTTTCAACTGATTTATGCCCAAGTAGTTCTTGAATAGAGCGAATATCAGTTCCTGCTTGTAATAAATGTGTAGCAAAACTATGCCTAAAAGTATGAGCTGAGATTTTTTTATAAATATTACTTTTTTTCACTGCACTTCTTATATTTCTTGAAATAGTTACATCTAGTATATGGTGTCTTCTTTGGATACCACTTCGTGGATCTGTTGAGATTTTGTTCATAGGAAATAGATATTGCCATTTTGTTTCATATTTTGCATTTGGAAATTTTTTTTCAAGTTGATGTGGTAACTCTACTGTTCCAAATCCATCTTCTAAATCTTGCTTATGTATCTCTTGCACTTTTTTTACTTGTAATTTTAACTCATCTTTTATCAATAATGGCAATGGAACGGTTCTGTCTTTTAAAGACTTGCTATCCCAAATATATACTTTATCATACGAAAAATCAACATCTTTTATCCTTAAATTAAGTAACTCTTTCATCCTAAGACCACAGCCATACATAAGCTTTACCATAAGTTGATAAATACCTTGCATATTTGAAATAATTAATTTAACTTCATCTTTACTTAAAACCACTGGAATATGTTTTCTCTCTTTTGCTCTTAGAGCTTGGATATTTTCATTTTTTAAATCTATATCTAAAATCTGAGTATATAAAAATAGTATTGCATTGAATGCTTGATTCTGAGTTGTTGGAGATACATTTTTTTTAACTGCTAAAAAAGTTAAAAACTCTTCAATCTCTTTTTTACCCATATCTTTTGGATGCCGTTTATTATGAAAAAGTATATAATACTTACACCAATAAACATAAGTTTTTTCTGTGCTTAAACTATAATGCTTGGTTCTAATTTTATCTCTTAATTGATCTAATAATCTTTTACCCATAATTCTATCCTTAAATAAAAATAAATTTAACAAAATGTATGTTTATCATCATATTTGACAAATAATCATACAAAATGTTAATTTCTACCCGATATATCGGGGTAAATCATACATTTGAAACTATACCATAAAATAAAATTTTTACTTAAAAATATTGCAATTTGCAATATTTTTTATAAAAACCCTTTATTTAAAGGGTTTATAGCACTTGGTAAAATATACATTAAAATGTATGTTTAATATTGTATTTTCAGGGTATTTTGTATAAAATGTATGTTCAATAAATAGTTGTATGAAAAAATAAAGTTATGGT
>Ga0256828_1001659_pt1 | contig 13703 bp, 16 predicted proteins | sample CV88metaG_FD_185993 | JGI IMG/M metagenome (GOLD analysis project Ga0256828, IMG submission 185993) | Hydrothermal vent microbial communities from East Pacific Rise, Pacific Ocean - CV88 | ecosystem: Environmental > Aquatic > Marine > Hydrothermal vents | place: Pacific Ocean: East Pacific Rise... | reverse complement strand
TTAAATAAAACTTAAAGATAGTTTGGGTATAATTCCGAACTTTTTAGTAGAATTATAAGGAATGCAAATGTATGCAATTATTAAAAACGGTGGAAAGCAATATAAAGTTCAAGAGGGTGATATCTTACGTTTAGATAAAATGTCTCTTGAGCCAAAAGCTACTATCGAGATCAATGAGGTATTAGCAGTAAACAATGGAGAGCTTAAAGTTGGAACTCCATTTGTAGAAGGTGCTGTTGTAACTGCTGAGGTTATTAATGAAGGTCGTGCTAAGAAAGTTGTAATCTTCAAAAAACGTCGTCGTAAAGACAGTAAAGTAAAAAGAGGTTTCAGAAGAGACTTCACGCGTGTTCGCATTACAAAAATAGCTGCATAAGTTATTAAAATTTAAGGAGAATTAGATGGCACATAAGAAAGGTCAAGGTAGTACGCAGAATAATCGTGATTCAGCTGGTAGAAGACTTGGTGTTAAAAAATTTGGTGGTGAGTCAGTAGTTGCTGGTAATATTATTATCCGTCAACGTGGTACAAAAGTTCACCCAGGTAAAAATGTAGGTATGGGTAAAGATCATACAATTTTTGCTTTAGTTGATGGTGTTGTAAAATTCGAAAGAAAAGACAAAAAACGTCAACAAGTTTCAATCGTACCTGCTGCATAATTCTACAAATATTTGGGCTTTTGCCCAGATGTTTCCCTCATTAAAAAATAAAATTTCAAAAAAATATTTAAAAATTTACTATAGTTTTTTCTTTTAGTAGTCTTTTTTTAAGTATTTAATTTCAAGGATTTACCAAAATGTTTACAGATAGTGTTGAATTAAGAGTTAGCTCAGGAAAGGGTGGAGCAGGTTGTGTTGCCTTTCGTCGTGAAAAATTTGTACTCAATGGTGGTCCAAATGGTGGAGATGGTGGAAAAGGTGGAGATGTATGGTTTAAGTGTGACAATAACACACATACACTTTCCCATTTTCAAAGAAGAATGCACATAAAAGCAGATAATGGTCGCCCTGGTGAGGGTTCAAATATGACTGGAAAATCTGGTGCTAAAAAAGTTATTATTGTACCACCTGGAACACAAGTTATTGACCAAGAGAGTGGTGAGATTTTATTTGACTTGGTAGAAGATGGACAAGAGGAACTTTTTTTAAAAGGTGGAAAAGGGGGACTTGGAAATACTCACTTTAAAAGTCCAACCAATCAAAGACCAACTTATGCACAACCAGGTGAAAAAGGTGATACAAAAGATATCCGCCTAGAGCTTAAGATGATTGCAGATGTTGGGCTTGTTGGGTTTCCAAATGTTGGAAAATCAACACTTATCTCAACAGTTTCCAATGCAAAACCTGAGATTGCAAACTATGAGTTTACTACACTTACACCAAAACTTGGACAGGTAAATATTGGGGATTATGAGTCGTTTATTATGGCAGATATCCCTGGAATTATTGGTGGAGCACATGAGGGTAAAGGTTTAGGAATTAAATTTTTACGCCATATTGAGAGAACAAAAATTTTACTTTATATGGTAGATTTAGCTTCATATAGAGATTTAAAAGAGCAAATTGAAACATTAAAAAGTGAAATAGCATCTTTTAGTGATGTATTAGCATCTAACTCATTTGCAATCGCTTTAACACGCTCAGATGTTGTACCACCAGAGGATTTGGAGAGTTTAGTAACAGAGTTTATTACTATGTTAGATTTAGAGCCTACTAAACAAGAGGAGATCCCTTTTGAGAGTGATAAACCTTACTATATTCAAGAGAGTGCAGATGAAACACTAGGATTTGATAAAACAAAACCATACTTTATAGCACCAATATCTTCTGCAACACAAAGCAATATAGAAGCTATTAAACATGCTTTATTTAACTTAGTTCAAAATAATAGAGCAAAATAGTTATGCAACGTCTTGTTATTAAAGTTGGAAGTGCAGTTTTAACGCAAGATGGTGCTATAGCTTTAGAGCGTATGCAGGCACTTGTAGATTTTTTAGTAGATTTACGTCAAAAATATGAAGTTATTTTAGTCTCTTCTGGTGCGGTTGCAGCAGGTTATACAAAACTTAAAATTGATAGATCTCTTTTAAAAAACAAACAAGCATTAGCAGCTATTGGACAGCCTGTACTTATGAAAAAATATGCTAAAAAATTTGAGAAATTTAATGTTATAGTTTCTCAGGTTTTAGTAACTGCTGCAAACTTAAACAAGTTAGATGATATTAACCGTGTTAAAGATACAATCAATACCCTTTTAGAAAATGGTGTTATTCCAATTGTAAATGAAAATGATGCAACAGCAACAGATGAACTTGAAGTTGGAGACAATGACCAACTCTCAGCCTATATTACACAACATACAGATTCAGATATGCTTGTAATCCTCTCAGATATTGATGCTTATTACAACAAAGATCCGCGCAGATTTAGTGATGCAGAGGTTTTAAAAGTTGTGAGTGAAATTTCAAAAGATGAATTAGAGAGTGAAGTAACACCAAACAATATTTTTGCAACGGGTGGTATTGTTACAAAACTTAAAGCTGCAAACTATTTACTTCAAAACAACAAAACTATGTTCTTAGCAAGTGGATTTCATTTAGATGATGCAAAAAGTTTTTTACTTCAACAAAAACATAAAGGTGGTACTCTTTTTCAAAAGAGTTAAACCATCTCTTTATTAAGTTCATAAAGTTTAATATACTTAAAAAAGTTTGTCACCATATGAGAAAATGCTATAACAAGTCCTGCATATCCATCTAGAAATCCACGTTTTAACACATAAGTTTTAAAAAAAGAGAAACTTCCATTTAAAAATGCTTTTGTAGGGGAGGAATTCTTTTTCCCCTTATGCTCTTTAGCAAAAGCAGTTGAGTATCTATCTGCTTTTATTAAAAATTCTGAAAGTGTGTTATATGGATAGTGTAATAAATTTCCGTGTAGATATACTTTTGAAAGATTTTTTTCTTGGAGTGATTCATGAACCATTGCATTGGTAAAAGAGGTTTCTTTTTTATTATAAAGACGTGCAAGTGTATCATCTCCCCAGCAATGTTTAATTTGTTGTGTTTTATAAAAATTGATTCGTTTAATAAAATAAAGTCTATTTTTCTCTAGGCTCAGAGTTGAAAAATTCTTTAATAACTTTTTGGATACGACTTCATCACTATCTATAAAAAAGATCCAATCATTTTTTGCAAAAGAGGTTGCTCTATTTTTTGTTGTACCAAAACCATCAAAAGTTCCCTCAATGAGTATTACATTAGAAAAACTTTGAGCAATTTTTTTTGAAGCATCAGTTGAGCCATTATCATAGACAATAACCTCTTTAAAAGACTCTAAAGAGTGGAGTGTTTTTGCAAGAGAGTTTTCACTATTTTTAACAATAAGTACTGCAGATATATTGTGAATTTGTTTCATAAAAAGTATTTTATCTAAAAAGAGTATAATTAAGCAAAAAAAAGGTTTTTAGTGCAGTTTAAAAATAGATATACTCAAGTTTTGAGTGCCATTATTATAAGTTTTTTTCTCTTCTTTATGACAAGATTATTTTTATACTTTTCTTATTTTGATTATTTTAATACCTTAACACTTCAAGAATTATTTTTCTCTTTTATTAATGGTTTTCGCATAGATATGGCAGAAATCTTTACTTTTACTTTCCTGTTTTGGTTTTTACTTTTAGTTCCATTTCGTTTTACATTTGCACTCTCCTATAGGAAGACTATAGGTATTTTGTGGGGTATTATTATTGGGCTAATAAGTTATTTTAATATTGCAGATACACTCTATTTTGGTTTTGTAAATCGTCATCTAGGAGATGAGTTAAGTGTTATTGGTAATGATATTGGGATACTTGTTGATATGGCATTTAATTATTATTTGAGTGCGACAATCATAACAACATTTCTCTTTTTTAGTATAGTGATCCTTTTTTATAAAATTTTTAGTGCATCAATTCAAAATAAACATTATAATCAAAAAGAGTGGTTGAGCCTTTTTGGAATTTTAGTTATTGCTTTTTTAGGAATACGTGGAAAAGTTACAGGTATCTCGTTTGGAATTTCAGATGCTTTTGCCTCACCAAAACTTGCTTCTGGAAATCTTGCTTTAAATGGTTTTTTTTGTTACTATAGAGCTGGAAAAAGAGACTCTTTAAATCATTCAAAAATTCCTTTAGAAGAAGCACTCTCGTTTTATAAGAAAGAGTTTGCTTCAAAAAAAGCACCATTTATAAATCAGAAATATCCACTTTTAAAGAGTTTTACACAAGCAAAAAAAACAAACTATAATGTTGTTATTGTTCTTATTGAGAGTTTTAGTGGAAAATATCTTGATGCTTTAACACATCATTATTTAGGAGTTACTCCAAACTTAGATAAATTAGCAAATGAAGGAATTCTTTTTACAAATTTTTATGCAAATGGACAACGCTCTATTGAGGGTATCACCTCAATTTATACAGGGCTTATTCAACCTGTTGGTTTTGAGCCATTTGGAGAGGGATTAGAGCTTTATAAGCCAAGTTATTTAGCTCAAACTGCAAAAGAAAATGGGTATCATACTCTTGCAATGCAGAGTTCTCCTAGAGGTTCGTATAAAATAGATGCATTAAGCTATTTAGCTGGATTTAGTGAGTATTATGGAGCAGAAGATATGCCAAAAGTTGGAGATGAGATTGGAAAACCACATTTTGGTGTATGGGATGGGGATATGTTTGCTTTTTTAGCACAAAAACTTCACACTATAAAAGAGCCATTTTTAACTTTTACTTTTACAGCCTCAACACATGCTCCATATCATCTTCCAGGTAAAAAATGGGCAAAGTATCCCCATGCAACAAATACAGAAAATGGTTTTTTAAATACTATGTATTATGTTGATGCACAAATTGGTGCTTTTATGCAAAAAATGAAAAAAGAGCCATGGTTTGATAGAACAATTTTTATCTTTACTGCAGATCATTGTAATAAAGCACCATTGAAAAAAGAGTTAAATCTTCAAACAAAAACTCGTTATTTAAGTGGATTTCATATTCCCCTGATTATTTATGCACCAAAGATTTTTCAACCACAAAAAGATGCAACTCTTGGAAGTCATTTAGATATTCCTGCAACAATTTTTGATATGTTAGGATTTAAAACACCATTTGCATCTATTGGAAATTCACTTTTTGATACAACGAAAAAAGTTGTTGTTGTTAAAAAAGGGGATAATATTGGTATTACAGATTTAAAAGGGAGTGTTTTTTATAACTTTAATACTTTTTTAGATGAGAAAAATGCTTCAAAAGAGTTAAAAGATACACTTTTAAGTATCGATAGTGTTGAAGCAAACCTTTTAAAACAAGGAAAATGGAGACCATAGATGAAACAACCTTTTTCGTGGGATAACTACTCAGACCAACCATACCAGCTTAAAGATAAAGCATTTAAAAAAAAGATGCGTTCACGTCAAAAACTCTCTTTAGTAAAAACTGCACTAAGTGGGATTTTATTTTTACCTTTATCTTTAATTGGTATGCCATTTATTCGCAGACGCGTTATCGATACTACACAGTTTATAGGACTTGGAGTAGATATTCAAAGAGAGCCACAAGCAACTAAAGAGATGCTTCAAGAATTGGGTGTAGAAAATATTTTAGTACGTTTAAAACTTTGGGAATTAGAAAGCATAGAAGAGTTAATAACTTTTTTAAAAAGTGTCAATGCAAAAAAAGTAACACTTAAAATCTTGCAAGATAGAGAGCATATAGAAGATTTAGAACTCTTAAAAAAAGATTTAGAGCTTATTTTTTCTAAACTACAAAATTATGTAGATATGTTTGAGGTTGGCTCAACAATAAACCGTGCAAAATGGGGCTTTTTTAGTGTAGATGAGTATAATGCTTTTTTTGAGGTGGCTTATAAACTCAAACAAGAGAAATTTCCAAAAATTGAGCTTTTAGGAAGTGGTGTGATAGATTTTGAATTTCATTTTACTGCACATACCCTTTTTAACTTTGCAAAATATAAGTATGATGCCACTGCAGCACTTCTTTATGTAGATAGACGTGGAGCTCCAGAAAATACTCAACTTGGTTTTTCTCTTTTAGACAAAATTGCACTTTTAAGCACCATGGTATGGATAAGCCCAAAAACAAAACATCGCCTCTACATTACAGAAACAAACTGGCCACTAAGTGGTACTGCACCCTATGCACCAACGAGCCAAAAGGAGTGCGTAAGTGAGGAACTTTACGCTGCTTATATGCTTCGCTATTATCTTTTAGCATTTGCTTCACAACAAGTAGATAGTGTCTATTGGCATCAGCTTATTGCACCTGGTTATGGGCTAGTGGACAATAGAGATGGCATAAGAAAAACAAAAGCATTTGAAGTGTTTAAGTATATGAATAGAATTTTAAAAGGTGCACAGTTTTTACGTTTAGATATAAAAAGAGGCTATTATATTTTACAACTCTTAAAAGATGAGAAACAGCTTATTCAAATACATTGGGGATTAAAAGAAACATCTTTGCAAAATGAGAGTTATTTTGAAGCATATAGTAGTATTGGTCGCCGCCTTAAACAAGCAAAACTGCAAATTGGTGATGAGCCAATTTATCTTTTTATAAAAGATGCACAATGAAAACAGTAGATAAGTATATTGTTTTTTTAAGTGTTTTCTTTGTTATTAGTGGAGTTGTTTTTTTTCTTTATCCCCAAATAGATATTGCTACAACACAGTTTTTTTATGATGCAACAACAAAAACTTTTTTATTTAACAATACCTCTTTAGAACTCTTTTTTTATCACTCAGTAAAATATTATACTGCTCTTGCTTTTTTGATCACTTTTGGACTTTTTGTTTTTAAAAAGATTTCAAAAAAAGTGATGCTTTATATATTTTTATCATTAAGTATAGCACCAGGATTAATTGTAAATAGTATATTAAAAGATCATTGGGGAAGGCCCAGACCTACACAAACTATTTTATTTGGTGGTGATAAAGAGTTTCAAAAACCTTTTGTAAAAAGTGATAATAGTAATGCTTACTCTTTTAGTTCTGGTCATGCAGCTATTGCATTTAGTGCTGTTGCTTTAGCTCTTTTAGCAAGAAGAAAAAAACTTTTTATTACTCTTTCTTTAATGTATGGAAGTGCAGTTTCTTTTGCTAGAGTTGCTGCTGGAGGACATTATTTGAGTGATGTAGTGACATCTTTTTTTATTGTTACACTTGTGAGTTTATTGCTTTATAGATATTTTTTTAAAGAGGAAATATGAGAATTTTAATTGTTTTACCAAACTGGCTTGGTGATGCGGTGATGGCAACACCTGCTATTGAAGCTTTAACGCAGTGTTATAGTGATGCTAAAATTACATTTGTTGGAAGTTATGTAAGCATAGAAGCACTTAAACATCATCCAAATTGTGTAGAGGCCATTGTAGATGAAACAAAAAAAGCAAAAAGTAGAATAGTAGCAACTTATAAGCTTGCAAAAGAGTTAGGGGAGTTTGATTTAGCTCTTACTTTTAGAAACCAGCTACATTCTACACTTTTGCTTTATTTTACCAATACAGTTTTAACCCTTGCAAGAAGCTCGTGGCACTCAAGATTTTTACTCTCCCATACTCCAAAAATTGCAACAAATAAACATTTAGTGCAGCAGTATGTAGAACTTGCTACTATTAACTCACCAAAGGCGTGTAAAAAGAATGCAATTACCCCTTTAAAGCTTTACATAGAGCCAATAAAGTTTGAAAAACCAACATTGGGAATTAACGCTGGTGCAACTTATGGGAGTGCAAAACGGTGGGATTCTAAACGCTTTGGTGAAGTTGGTGCATATTTTGCAAAGAGTTATGACATAGTTATTTTTGGTGGACCAAATGAGGTTGAGGTTGCACAAGAGATAGAAGAGACTCTTAAAGCTAAAGGGGTAGAGAATTTTACAAATTTAGCAGGGAAAACAAATATTTATGAGCTTTGTCAAAATATTGGTGGGTGTGATTTGTTTGTAACAAACGATAGTGGTCCAATGCATATAGCAGCAGCCTACCAAGTACCAACAGTAGCTATCTTTGGCCCAACAAAACATACAGAAACATCACAATGGAAAAATAAAAAAAGTATTATTGTACGTCACGATATGGAGTGTGCTCCTTGTATGAAAAGGGAGTGTCCACTCAAGCATCATGAGTGTATGACAACTATAGAAGCACAAGAGGTTATAGAAGCACTTAAAACTCTTGAAGATATGTAGTTATCTCTTGAAGTATTTCTTCTTTATTTGATTGTGATAGGATGATGTTTTTTTGGAGGTTTATATCTCCCACACCACGCCATCTTTTTGGACTTGCAAAGAGTGAGTCCGCAAAAAAAGTGAGTGTTTTTGTACCAACTAAAGAGGCTAAATGGTAAGTTCCTGTTGAGGTGCTTACAAAAAGTTCAAATCCTTTTAAAATTTTTGCAAACTCTACTATACCACCTTGGGAGAGATAAAACTCCACATCTTTGCTTTGCAATTTTGATTGCATTGTTTGCATAAGCTCTTTTTCATCTGGCCCAAAAGTTAAAACAACGTGATATCTCCTTTGCTGAAGTACAACATCAATAAGCTTTGTATATTCATCTAACGTTAAGTTAGCATCAGAAGAACCACCAAAACCTACATGAAAAGCGATTGTTTTTTTTGTTGAGAGTTTTTTTGTTTCAACTTCTAAAAGGGGTTGTGGGTAGTGAAGGTTTATATTTGTAAAAAGGGCTTTGGTGAGTTCTAAATTGTACTCAAACTCTGCCATCTCTACTTTACTTCTTCTTTGTTTTACTTTTTTGTTATAAAAAATTTGTGCTATTTTTGTAGCTGGTGCAATACGCTTTGGAATAAAAGCTAAAAACTGTGCTAACGCTACACGTGTATTGGAAAAAAGGGTAATACTTGCATCGATTTTTTCTTTATGCAGTTTTTGCACAAGGGAAAAGATGGAGTTTTTGGTATCATCTACAATAACACTATCAATAAAATCACAACTTTTTGCTAATTCCTCATTGAGTGGAGCAACACAGGCAATAATCTTATTGCTAGGGTTATGGTTTTTTAAAACATACAAAGTTGGAAGAGCAGTTATGAAGTCTCCCAACTTGTCTGTTCGAACAACTAAAATATTCAAATACGGCTCTTACATTAAGTATTGGTACATATTTGAACGACCAAATTTTTGTGCAAGCATAGGAGCAGTAGCACCTCTGTCGTTTGCAATTGTCTTATCTGCACCTTTTTCCACAAGATATTTACAAAGCTCTGGTTTATCATCCATTATAGCTTCCATAAGTGGAGTCCAACCAACACCATCTTGTTTATTTATATCTGCACCTTTTTCTAAAAGGTATTCAACCATTTCACGCTGATCTCTACGAATAGTGATATGAAGTAATGTCCAACCATAATTGTTTTGGATATTAATATCATCTAACTCATCAACAAGTTTTTTAAATGTTTCAACATCACCTTTATATACTACTCTTTCAAACATCTCAAAAAGAGTATCAAACTCCATTCCATCATAGTTATATGCCATAGTTTCCTCCTTTTTTAGTTTATTGGAACGATGTCCCACCATCTACAACAATTGTTTGTCCTGTAAGCCAAGAAGCATCATTAGAACATAAGAAAAGACAAGCACCTGTTAAATCTTCAGCTTCACCCATACGGTTTAGTGGAGAGCGTTTTACAACTTCTGCTTTTACCTCTTCATAATTAGGGAATGCTTTGAGTGCGTCTGTATCGATTGGACCACCACTTACAGCATTTACACGAATACCTTTTTCACCAAGTTCAGTTGCAGCATATTTTACCATTGTTTCAACTGCAGCTTTGTTTGTTCCATGCCCTGCATAGTTTGGAGTATAGACAATATTTCCAGTAGAACTCATAGAGATAATACTTCCACCACCATTTTTTTCCATTCTTTTTGCAGCTTCTTGTGCACCAACTACAAATGCTTCAACAGTTGCAGTGTAGATATTTCCAAGACCTTTTGGTTTGAGACGCATAAAAGGTCCAAATCCACCAACAACAGCACGCCCAGAGATGATAGCGTTAGAGATAAAAAAGTCTAAAGAGTCAAAATCTTCATCAAACTCTTTAAAAACATCTTTATATGTTAAAGGCTCTAAAATATTAAGTTTATAAGCACGAGCTTTTACGTTGTAGTTTTTTTCAAGATCTTCTATAATCTCATTTGCAGTGTCTGCACTTGAAGCATAAGTAAATGCAACATTTACACCTTTTTTTGCAAACGCATAAACAATCGCTTTTCCAATACCACGTGTTCCACCACTAATAAATAAAGTTTTACCTTCCATTTTAAAGTCCTTTTATGTCGTAATTTTTCATAACTTCTTCAATTCTTTTCATATTCTCTTTGCTTGGTGGTACAAGTGGAAGTCTGTACTCAAGTGTAGGTGTAAGTCCTGCAATATACATTGCAGCTTTAATAGGAATAGGATTAGACTCGCAAAAAAGAACTTTATTAAGGTTATAAAGTTTATCGTTAATCGCTTTTGCTTCACTAAAGTTACCAGCAAGAGCCTCTTTTACAAGTTGAGATTTTAAATCTGGCATAAGGTTAGCAGTAACAGAAGTGATCCCAGCACCACCATTTGCTAAAATAGGATAATCAATAGCATCATCTCCAGAAAATACTTTAAAATCTGGTCTACGTGAAAGAAGTTCAACTGTACGCTCAAGTGAACCTGTTGCTTCTTTAATCCCATAAATATTTTCTACATCATCAAAAAGGCGAATAGCAGTATCTGCACTAATATCTACTCCTGTACGACCTGGAACATTATAAAGCATAAAAGGAAGCTCAGGTACAGCTTGTGCAATAGCTTTGTAGTGTTGGTAAAGTCCCTCTTGTGAAGGTTTATTGTAGTATGGTGCAACAGAAAAAATCGCATCTACTCCAGCACTTTGTGCATGCTTTGCAATCTCTATTGCTTCGTGTGTTGCGTTACTTCCTGCACCTGCTAAAACTTTTGTAGAACTTCCTTTACAAACCTCTACCGCAATTTCAATACAACGTTTATGCTCATCATGTGTAAGTGTTGCACTCTCTCCTGTTGTTCCAACTGGACAAACGGCATCTATACCATTTGCAATTTGGCGTTTAATAAGATCTGCATATGTCTGCTCATCTAGTTTTCCATCTTTAAATGGAGTTATAAGTGCCGTTGAAGATCCTGTTACTATATTCATTATCCTATACCTTATATAAAAATTATTTGTAATTATAACAAAAAGTTAGAAAATCTTTTTTTAAAAAATAAAAATATTAAAAAAATTACATATTCAGTGGAATTTAAGTATTGCATAGATATAATTTCATCACTTCAAAACAAAAACATTCCGGATTAGCTCAGCGGTAGAGTAGGTGACTGTTAATCACTTGGCCACTGGTTCGAATCCAGTATCCGGAGCCACTTCTTTCAATTAAAAAAAATCATAAAACAAAACAAATTTTAAAGTTAAGTATATGAAAAAAGAGTTGTTTACTCTTTCTCCAGCTTGTCAATTTCTTGATGTAACCACTTTATAACTATTTTTTTCTCGTTTGATGATAATTTTGCATCATGATGAAATAGTGTATAGCTTCCAAGAGGCATTGTTCCTAATCTAATCATGTGTATTGCACGTTTCAGTCTTGCAAGTTTAATATCTTTTGGAATATTTTTATAGTTAGAAAAATTTAATGCTTCTCTTCCATCTTTAACATGAGAAACAACACCAAAAGAGAGAGGTGCAATGTAAGCATATTTTGACCAGCGTGTATTGTTTGAATGGCAGTCGTAACAACTCTTTTGTAAAATCTTCATCACTTTCTTATCTGTATGTAGAGCTAATTTTGGATTCTCTTTAGGGTTTGTTCTCTCTAAAGGAATAAATTGTATAGCAACAAGAACTAAAATTATAAAAGCAGCTGTTTTTTTCATTTTTTTTCTCCATAAATTTTTAAAATTTCATCTTTGCACTCTATTGGAAGTTGGGACTCATTTAGCTTTTGACGAAGTTGTGATGATGATATGGGGTGATCTACATAAAGTTGAATAAATTTTTTATCTATTTCAATACCATCTCTTGAAACAACTATAAAGTTTACTAAATTTTGTAGTTTTTCAAATTGGTGCCATTTGTTTAAAGAGGCGAGATTATCTGCACCAATAACAAGGTAGATTTTTGAATACTTTTTTAAAAGATACTCTACACTTTGGATTGTTGGAATCTTTTTTTGTTGTTTAACTTCAAAGTCAGATATTGTTACTTTAGAATCATTTTGAAAAATTTGTTTTAACCACTTTAAGCGTAGAGATGCATCTGCTACAAAATTTTGCTTAAAAGGGTTTAAATATGTTGGCATTACCACCACTTCATCTATATACTCTAACTGCTTCAAAGCCTCTATAATAGCAATATGTCCAATGTGTGGTGGGTCAAATGAACCACCAAAAAGTGCAATAGTTTTTTTCATTTAATGACAATTATAACAAAAATAGGGTAAAATAGGCGAATTTATTTTTGTAGGATATATAAAATGGCACTAAAAATAGCAATTAACGGATTTGGTAGAATTGGTCGTTGTGTGGCACGTATTGCTGCTACTAGAGAAGATGTAGAGATTGTAGCTATTAACGATATGGCTAGTATGGATATGATGCTTTATCTACTTAAAAATGACTCTGTTCATGGAGTTTTTAATAGTGAAGTTGAACAAGTAGATGAGCAAAACATCTCTATAGATGGTAAAAAAATTAGAATTTTTTCTGACCGTGACCCTAAAAACTTAAAATTCGCAGATTGTGGTGCGGATATTGTTCTTGAGTGTACAGGTGTATTTTTAACTCAGGAATCAGCTCAAGTTCATATTGATAATGGTGTAGAAAAAGTTCTTTTCTCTGCTCCTGCAAAAGACAAAGAAACAGCTACATTTGTAATGGGTGTAAATGAAGAGAAATATGATGGACAAAAAATTGTTTCAAATGCTTCTTGTACAACAAACTGTTTAGGTCCTGTTGCAAAAGTTTTAGATGATGCATTTGGAATTGAAAAAGGTCTTATGACTACAATCCATTCATACACAAATGACCAAAATATTTTAGATGTAAAACATTCTAAAGATAAACGTCGCGCACGTGCTGGTGCTGTAAATATGATTCCAACAACAACAGGTGCTGCAAAAGCTATTGGTCTTGTAATGCCACAACTTCAAGGGAAACTTCATGGACAATCTGTTCGTGTTCCAACACCAGATGTTTCTATGGTTGACTTAAATGTTGTAGTGAAAAAAGATACAACAAAAGAGGAAGTAAATGCTGTGCTTAATGAAAAAGCACAAAATGAACTTAAAGGCCTTTTACTTATCGATAAAGATATGAGAGTTTCTCAAGATTTTGTAGGGTGTGAGTATAGCTCTATTGTAGCAGAAGATTTAACGCAAGTTATTGGTGACAATATGGTTAAAGTGATGGCTTGGTACGATAATGAATGGGGTTACTCTATGAGACTTCTTGATATGGCTTTACATATCACAAAATAGGAGAAGATGTGCAACTTTTAAGTATTAAAAATCTCGATTTAGAAAATAAAAAAGTTTTTATTCGTTGTGATTTTAATGTTCCTTTAGATGAAGATAAAAATATTTCAGATGATAGACGTATCCGTTCTGC
>Ga0256828_1001658_pt1 | contig 13709 bp, 12 predicted proteins | sample CV88metaG_FD_185993 | JGI IMG/M metagenome (GOLD analysis project Ga0256828, IMG submission 185993) | Hydrothermal vent microbial communities from East Pacific Rise, Pacific Ocean - CV88 | ecosystem: Environmental > Aquatic > Marine > Hydrothermal vents | place: Pacific Ocean: East Pacific Rise... | reverse complement strand
AACTTTAATCCCGCACAACTCCACCAAAAGATAAAATCAACACATATTATTAAAGTATTATAAACTAGCCAATGATGAAACTTATACAGCTATATTAAATCTTGAATCTGGTAATAAAAAAATTGTACCATATACCTCAAAAGATGAATTATTTAATGATTTAGATTTATAAATGCTAATTGTAAAATTAGATAAGAAATTTAAAAAAGAAGATATTCAAAGAGACAAAAAATCAGGTAAATTTAAAGAAGATGATTTTTGTATTATTTTCCTAATTGACAAGCTTTTTCATAAGCATTTTGTACTGCTTTTATCATACCATTCCTTACACCACTTTGTTCCATAGCTGCATATCCTGCTGCTGTAGTTCCACCTGGACTCATAGTATTATCTTTTATAGTTGCAGGGTGAGTTGAATTAAGCAATTTAGCAAAACCATCAAATAAACCACTTACTAAAATATTTGCATCTGTCCGTTTTAATCCAGCTTGAACAGCACCATCACTTAAACTTTCAGCTATTAGTGCTAAATAAGCAGGACCACTACCTGCAACACAAGTTGCAATATCTAACTCTTTTTGAGAATTTACCCAAAGTGTTGAACCTATATTATTAAATATATCTAAAGCTTTTGCTTTTAGTTCTATATCTCCTGTGATTGTTGTCATAGATTTAAGGTATTGTGCTGCAAGATTTGGCATAGTTCTTATATATAATTTTGCAGGAATTTTATCTTTTAAAGTTTCTATTGTTGTTCCTGCTAATACAGAATATAATTCATCTGCTATTCCAGTTAAATTTTGTGATAAGTCATCTATAGAGTTAGGTTTTACACATAAAATAATATTTTTACCTTCTATATTTTCATTTTTAGTTAATATTTTTGTTGAAATAGTTGGAATTTGTTCTTTTAAAGCTTCTAAAGTTTTTTTGTTTCTTCCTATTACTTCTATTTTATAACTATCTTTTAGCCCTTGAATTAGAGCTTTTGCCATATTTCCATTGCCTATAAATGTTAAAGTTGTCATAAAATTATCCTTTGTTAAATTTTTTTAGAAATCCATACATCACAGGTAGATATATTAGATTTAATACTGTTCCCCAAGCAAGTCCAAATCCAAGAGCTATCGCCATAGGTTGGAACAATACTGCTTGTCCTGTAGGGAAGAAAATCAAAGAAGATACCCCTATTAGTGTTGTAACTGATGTTAAAATAATAGGTCTAAATCTTTTTGATGCTGTTTCATATAACTCTTCTAAATTTTTTGCTTTGGTTATATATGTCATCATAATAATACCATCATTGATAACAACACCAGATAATCCTAAAGCTCCTATCATAGTTGTCATTCCAAGATTTACATCCATAATCTCATGCCCTATAAGAACTCCTAAAAGTGAAAATGGTATAACACTAATTACTATTAATGTTTGTCTAAAACTATTAAATAGATATAATATAGATAATAAAATCAATACCATAGCAAGAGATGTCGCAAGTATCATATCATGTGCTAATTCTTTATTTTTTTCTGCTTCCCCTTTGAGGATAACCTTTATGCCATCTTGTTTCATTTTTGTAAGGAGTGGTTTAAGTTTTGTTAAAACTTCAGAAGCTGTTATTATTTGTGGATCTACATTTGAAAAAATATAAAAATTTGTTTCTCCATCCTCTTTTGTAATTTTTTCAAATGATTTTACTACTTTAAAATCACAAATTTGATTTAGAGTTACAATTTTACCATTTTTTAAAATAATCTGTGAAGTTTTAAATTCATCAAGATTATCTTTGTAATATGATTTGATTTTGATATCTAAGATTCCATCTTTATCAAAAGCAGTTGATTTTTTAACTTCAAGATATTTATTAGCTAATAATTCACCCAAATACCCCTCATCAACTCCTAGTTGTTGTCCATAAGAGTTTATTTTTAGTTTTAATTCATCAATTCCTGTATTTGTAGAATTTGCAACAGATAACACACCTTTTATTTTACTAAGTTGATTTGATAATTCTTTGATATATTTATTTATTTTTATATAATCATTAGAGACAAGTCCTATTTTAACATCTGCTTTTATTGGTCCTACTTTTTTTTGTACAACAGATAGATCTATTAGGTTATATTTTTCTTTTAGTTTTTTCTCTTTTAAAAATTTTACAAGTTCTTTAGAAATCTCTTGAGAAGTTTGAGATCTTTTCATATTTGAATCATCATAATAAAAACTAAGATACGGAGTGATATATTTATCTACAAAATTTTGTGCTTTTAGGTTATCTAATTCTATTGTGATATTCATAACATAAGGATAATTTTCACTATTACCACCACTATCTCTTCTATTTCCTGCTACACTTGTGATATTATTAATACTATATTTATCTTTTTGAGTTAATAAAACTTTTGTAATATCATTTACTATTTTGTAACTTTGTTCAAGTGATGTATTTACATTTGCTTTTAGTGCGATATTAATAGTAGTAGAATCAAATGTAGGGAACATTTGAAAATGTGATTTTTTAAGTATCATTCCTGTAAATAATGGAACTAGTACAACAAACAATAATAAAAATGTTTTTTTCCAATTCATAAAAAAATGCAACACTTTGCTATAAATTTTATTTGCTTTATCCCATGATAATGTTTTGGCATCTTTATTTAGTGTATGTGCTGCATGTATTGGTAAAAAGATAAATGACTCTATAAGTGAAGCTAAAATCAAAGCACTCAAAGCAATAGGGATAAGTTTAATAACTTCCCCCATAGTACCACTTATCATCAAACTTGGTAAAAATGCAAATATAGTAGTCAAAGATGCTATTGTTACAGGTTTTACCATCTCTATAGTACCTTTTATAGCTGCTTCTTTGGCACTATAACCATTTTCTACATATTGTTGAATATTTTCACTTACAACCATTGCATCATCTACAATAATACCAAGAGCTAACAATACCCCAACCAATGAAATCAAATTTATTGTATATCCAAATATCCAGATATAAATAGCAGCCATCACAAAAGATGTTGGTATCCCTATAAACATAACAAATGCCATACGAGTATTGATAAGAAGTGCAACAATCAAAGTAATAACAATCAATCCAAGTATAATATTTGATACAACAATATTAAGTCTTTCTTTTATTTTAACTGATTGGTTATCTATAATTCTTGAACTGATTTGTTGATTTTGTTGATTAAATTTATTAATAACTTTTTTAATCTGTTTTTCTATTTTGGTTGCATCTCCACTTGCACTTTGACTAACTCTTAAACTAATTGCATCTTTTGTATTATATGAAAATAATGTAGAACTATCTTCATATTTTTTTGTCACAGTTGCTATATCTTTGAGATATAAAATTTTACCATTAATATAAATTTTTGTATTTTGTAACTCTTTTGCTGTTTTTGCACCATTTGTTGTTGAGATATAAAAATGTTTTTTAGGATCTTCAATTTTCCCAAGTGGAAAAATATATGATATTGTTCTTAAGGCTTGATATAATGCAGATGGATTAATACCATAGGAGTAAACTTTTTTTTCATTAATTGTTATTTCATAAAATTTATCACTATCCCCAAAAATAGTTACTTCAGAAATATTTTTTACATTTAAAATATCACTTTTTAGTTTTGTTGCTTTTGCTTTTAAATCTACATTTTTATTGTTGGTTGAAATAACTATATCTAAAAGTTTTTTTTGTAAATCAAGTGTTTTTACAATTGGATCATCCATATCAGATGGAAGATTTACTTTAGCAACATCTACTATATCTTTTACTTTTGATGCAGTATTGTATCTATTTGTCCCTTTTTTAAGTTCAAGTATAATTGAAAATCGTGATGGATTTAAGATTGTAGCAATATTATCTACCCCTTGAACACTTTTTAGATCATCTTCTAAATCTTTTACTATCATCTTATCAAGTGTATCTATACTTGCTCCACCATAAGAACCATTGATAACAATCATATCAAGATCAAAAGTTGGGAAAATCTCTTTTGGAGTTTTCATATAAGAAACAATCCCAACAGCAAAAACTAAAACAAAAAAGGTATAATTAAGTCGTGAATTTTCAATAAAAAATTTTAAAATTTTTTCAAACATTAAGCATTTATTCCTACAGTCCATATTGAATAATTAGTATCAATGATAACTTGTGGATAAGTGTGATAATTTAAACTTGTTTGATATACAAATTTTACTATTTGTTCAATATCCTCTTTTGTTAAAACTTTTGTAATACCACCTGTAAATACTATGCTATTTAAAGTATTTAGTTTTATATTTAGATATTTATTATGATGATGTGATACTTTACATAAAGCCAAGAAAATAGATAATTGCATAAGAAGTTTTATATTGCTTCCATCATCTTTATCAAGCATATTTTCAGTTGTTTTCAAATATGAGAGTAATTCATAAACAAATTCATTGTTTTTTGCACTAAATACAAGACTCTCTTTTGACTTATAAACACCAAGCTTTTTAAATACAAGTCTATCATATTCATTTGATGTGATAATATTATCTTCAACCAAATCTTTACTATAGTGTATATCTGTTGTAGCACCACCTATATCTATTACAATAAATGGATCAACAACAGTAAGTTTTGTATCTATAAAAGGTAATGATTTATTTACAATATATGGAGTTGAGTATATTTGATTAGATGTGATATTGTATAGATGTTTAATATCCTCTTTACCTATAATATTTTCACCATATAGATCAACTAAATAATTTTTTAAATTATCCTCTTCCATTTGAAGTTTATGGTTTATAATATTTCCAAGAAGTTGTAGATTATCTATTTTCTTGCTTAAATAATCATTTAAAGAATCACTTCCTACATAAACGATATTTTTGTAATTTACTTTTTCTAAATAACTAAATAATCTATCATCAAAAATATTATTTACTTTATCTATCCCACCTACTATAATTACTACATCAATAGTATCTGTTGGTATTTCGTATTGATCAATATTATTAAACAAAACAGTATCTATGATATTGATCCCTGAATTATAAGCGATATTTGAAGCATATTTTATACTAAAAGACTCAGTTGCCCCTATGATTAGTGTGCTAAGTCCTCCATTTGCAGAACTACATATAAAAACTTCATCTTTTTTAAAATCTTTTAATATATCTTTGCACTTATTGAGCAAATCATCATAAATATCAATATCAAAATCTCTAAAATAGTGAGTTATATTACCATTTGCACATACTTTAAAATATGTACTTCCTACATCAATTAGCAATTTCATAACATAACTCCAATGTCTTTAATAATAGCATTTACAATATTATCTTGATTGACATTTCCAAGTTTTTTCTTTTCAAAATCGAGTGATTTTTTACTAAGTGGAACATTTCCTGCTTTAAAAATTCTAATACTTGATTCACTTCCCCTTACTGTTAGAAGTTCATTGTTGTTTATAATATGTGGAGAAAATGGAACATCTATAATCCCTTTTTTGATGCTATTGAATATTTTTCTCCATAATGTATCTGCTTTATCATTAAAAATTGCATCAAAAATCTCATCAACACATCTTTGAAGATTTTCCTCTTCCTCTTCATCTCTAATCTCAGGTAAGCCTTTTAACATACCAAGAGTGTATTGGACATTTTTAACCGCTTGTGCATTATCCTCTTTTGTTGGTATTCCAAATGCTTCTGCTTTTGTTTTAGTAATAATCTTATTTGCTCTTACAAGTGCTGCTATTACAGTACTTGTATTTATAAGTGATTCACTAAAATTTTTATCTCTTGGGAATGCACCCATCCATTGGTGATATACAAGATTAATAGTTGCATCTTCTACACCTATTTGTTTTGCATATTTATAAGCTGATTTTCTTAAAACATTTGCTGTTGTTATATCCTGGGCTACTGAGCCACTTTGAGAAAAACTAACTGAAAATGATTTTACACCCTCTTCAAGTGAAAGTAACATTTCACATATTTGAATTACAATAGTAATAGCAGGTGGAACAAGTGTAGCAGTAAGTGGTCCAAAAGATTCTCTATTGATTGGTTCATTAAATTCAGAATATTTTGCACAAACTTTTTCTACATGTTTCCAATATAAAAAAGCTTTATCTAAAGGAAAATTTTTAGAATAAGGCAATAAATATGTAATAGGACCACCTTCTATCTCAAATATACCAGAAGCTAAAGCAATATCAACCAAAAGTCTTGCATCTGGAGTTCCGTGTCTTAAGCTAATTGGTGTATTAAAATGTGTTACCATTTCTCGTGTTTTTTTATAGCCATGATTTATAAGTGGGTATCCATTGAGTAAATCTTTTTTTGTTTTGATACTCTCTTGCAACATTGCATTTGCACTATTATAATCATTTAGTCTTGTATGAGAATCAATAGTAATAGGTAATACATCAACTCCTGCTGTTGTAAATTCTTCATATAATGAAAACATTTTTTCATAAGTAGGAAATCCGCCACGAGGTTGAACTAAAGTTTTATTTGGATTATTTTTAAATTTATGAGATATAAACAGATCTTTTGAAGCATTTTTTACAAAATTTTTAATCTCTTTAAAATCAAATTCTTTTACATATTCGTTAGATAAGATAATCTCTCTATCTTTTTGCAATAAATTCATATTAGCAAAGCCTTAATAATTTTTGTGGATTATATCTAAAAATCACTTAATTTTCTGAAATATCTTCTATTGGTATTTGAATAATAAATTTTGCACCAGTATAAGTTATATTGTCATATATAAAAGTTTCATTTTGTACAGATAAATCACCTTTAATATGTTTTACAATCATCTCTCTTGACATATAAAGTCCAATTCCTGTACCTTGAGATTTATGTTTTGTTGTAAAATATGGTTCAAAAATTTTACCTATAATATCACTTTTAATTCCACCTGCATTATCTTTGACTTCTATAAAAGCATTATTATCTTTTTTATAGATATCAACAATAATCAATTTTCTTTGATTTGTTGTACTATTTAAAGCATCTTTTGCATTATTTAATATATTCATTAAAACTTGCATTAATTCATTATCTAAAGTTACAATACTAATATCTGCTAGATTTTCTATTAACTCTATATTTGATGATTTAAACTTAGAACTCACTATTTTTAATGTTTTTTGATATACTTCTATTAGATTACAATTGACTTTTTCTTTATTTGGTTTAAAAAAATCTCTAAAATGATCTATTGTTTCTGAAAGATATTGAGTTGTTGTTGTAATTTTATCTAAATTTTCTATTTCTTCATCAGAAGACATATCTAATTTCATCTCTTTTTTCATTGCCATACTTGATGATATAGTAGATATAACAGATAATGGTTGTCTCCATTGATGAGCTATATTTTCAAGCATCTCACCAAGTGCTGCCATTTTTGATTGTTGAATTAGTTGATTTTCTTGTTCTTTAAGTTTTTCTTGAGCTTTTATCTCTTCTGTTATATCTAATTTAATTGATACAAATTCAAGGATTTTATCATATTGCATTAAAGGTGTAATAGAAGCTTTTTCATATATAAATTCACCATTTTTCTTTTTATTGACAAAAATACCATTCCAAACTTTTCCACTATAAATTGTATCGTGCATTTGTTGATAAAATTCTTTTGATCCTTTACCACTTTGTAATAATTTTGGAGTTTTACCTTTTACTTCTTCAAAACTATAACCTGTTTTCTTTTCAAAAGCTTTATTAACATAAGTTATCTCTTCGTTAAGATTTGTTACAACTATAATATTATCACTATTCTCAACTATTCTTTGATATTTATATAATTCCTGTGTTGATAAACTTAATTTATAATCATATATAAAATATATTATAACCATAATAAATAATAAAATAAAAATAATTAAAATAGAAATTTGAGCTTTTTTAATACTATTTGTGGAATAAATAGAATATTGTTTATAAATATCTTGCAAGATTTCTTCTATTTGTAATTTTTTAATTTTATTTTGTAATTTCAATGATTTAATCTGATCAGATAAAATAATCTTAGAATGAATTAAAAAATATTTTGCATATTGATTATTAGTATGATATGTTTGTAATTTATCTGTTATATATTTGTAATAATATTCAAGATCTATTTCAGGATTTTTATCTATTGTCATTATAATTGTATAAAGATTGTTAAATTTTGAAATTTTATTACTTTTTTTAATTTTTTGAATTATTCTAAATGAATTATTTAAAATAGCTCTATAACCTTTTGTTTTTTCAATTAAATCAAATTTAATTTTAACATTTTGATTTAATTGTGTTAAAAGTTGTAAAAGTAATTTATTACTATTATGATTTGTATGTAAAAATTTATTTTGATTTATTTTATTCAATTCATTTTTAAATGAATTAATAGTGTGTTCTATAGTATCGAAATTTTCATAACCTACAGAGTGCTGTAAATATATATTTAAGTCTTTGTTTAAACTAATTAATTTACTAATATTGGTATTAAGTTTATCTAAATTATCCCTTTCTTTGATCGCTGTTGATATGTAAAATCCAAGCAAAATTACAATAATAAAAAATGAGCCTAGCCCTATAATAATTTTTTTCATTTATTCACTTCTACTTTCAAAGGTTTTGCACTTAAAGTTTTTAAAAATTTAATTATCAAATCAATTTGTTTTTTACTTAAATCAAATCCTACTTGATACTGAATCATAACATTTAAAGCTTGTCTAAGAGTTTTAACTCTTCCATCATGAAAATATGGAGCTGTTTGATCTATATTTCTTAAAGTTGGAACTTTAAAGTAATATTTATCTTCCTCTTTTTTAGTTATATAATATCTTCCTAAGTCTTTACTATGTATAGGTTTAACTACACCCATTTTTTGAATTATATTACCACCTATATTAATTCCATTATGGCAAGAGATACATCCAAAATCTTTAAAAAGTTCATATCCTGCCTTTTCATCAGATGTAATTGCATTATCATCACCTCTTAAATATTGATCAAATCTACAATTTGGAGTGATAAGAGTTTCTTCATATTTTGCAATTGCATCTGTAATATTTGCACCTGTAATACCATCTGGATAAATAGATGAGAACTCTTTTAAATAATTTTTATCTTGTTTAAGTTTATTAATAACTTCTTTAAAATTTGAACCCATTTCTACTGGATTATGTATAGGACCTCTTGCTTGTGCTTGTAAATCTTTAGCACCTCCATCCCAAAATTGTTTTATATTATATCTTGAATTTAATACTGTAGGGGAATTTCTTGTACCTTGTTTCCCTTTTATACCATAAGAAACTCTTAGGTTATCATCTCCTCCATCTTCAATAATATGACAATTAGCACATGAAACAGTATTATCATGACTTAATCTTGTATCATAAAATAATTTTTTCCCTAAAGTTACTTTATTTTTATCATATTTAATAGTTAATGGAATAGGAGTAATTAATTCTGTAGAAAATAAAAAAGTAGACAATACAATATAAAGTATAATTTTATAATTCAATTCAATTCCTTTACAAAAATTATACAAAAAAAATACTAAAACAAATATTATATTTAGTAAAACTTTGATAGAATGTCAAATATTTTTATCCCAAAAATGGGTTTATGGAGTTATAATATGTTTGGAATGGGTTTTATGGAGATTTTTCTTGTGCTTGTAGTTGCTGTAATAGCTCTAGGACCTGAAAAATTACCAAGTGCAGCAGTAGATATAGCAAAATTTTTCAAAAAAATTAAAACTGGCATTGATGAAGCAAAATCAACTATAGATCAAGAATTACAAATTTCTACATTAAAACAAGAAGCACAAGAAATAAAAGAATCAGTTAAAGTTGATAGATTAGTTAACCTTGAACTTGATAATATAATTGATATAGATGATGATATACTTGATACATCTTCTAAACCTAAAGATGATACTCCAAAACAAAAGAAAAAGGAATATGAAGCATAATGTTACACGAATTACAACCACATATTGCTGATTTAAGAAAAAGGCTGATGATTTCATTGGCTGTATTAATTATAGCTTTTTTTGCTTGTTTTACAGTTTATCAACCTATTTTAAATTGGATGATGATACCAATTGAAGCTGTATTACCAGCAGGTTCTAAAATGGTAGCAATAGAAGTTCAAGAAACATTTTTTACAGCACTAAAAGTTTCATTTTTTGCTGCATTTTTGGTTTCATTGCCTGTTATATTTTGGCAATTATGGCTTTTTGTTTCTCCTGGACTATATGCAAATGAGAAAAAAATCATTCTACCTTTTGTATTTTTTGCAACATTGATGTTTTTACTTGGTGGAGTTTTTTCATATTATGTTGTTGTCCCTTATGGATTTCAATTTTTAGTTGGATTTGGATCAACTGTTGTATCTGTTATGCCTAGTATTGGAAAATATGTAAGCTTTTTTACAAAACTTGTATTTGGATTTGGAATAGCATTTGAATTACCAGTAATAACTTTTTTCTTTGCAATTATTGGTATAGTAAATGATCAAATGATGAAAGATTTCTTTAAATATGCAGTTGTTATTATTTTTATTGTTGCTGCACTTTTAACTCCGCCTGATGTTTTAACACAATTTTTAATGGCTGGACCACTTATCATACTTTATGGAGTATCTATAATAGTAGCAAAAACTTTTAATCCAGCAGATAAAATTGAAGAAGAAGATGAGGATGAATAGGCTTGATCCTCTAAAAACAAGTAGTTATGATTATGATTTACCTTCAGAACTTATAGCTACTTATCCTATTTCACCTGCAAGTGATGCAAAACTTTTAGTTTATAATCGACAAACAAAACAAATTACACACACTACTTTTAATAATTTACTTGATTTTATACCACAAAATACAAAAATATTTTTTAATGATACAAAAGTTATCAAAGCAAGAATATTTGGTAAAAAATCAACAGGTGGTAAAATAGAATTATTATTGAATAAACCGTTTGTTAATGATAGTTTTTTGGTTTATATTAGAGGTAAAGTAAAACAAAATTCTATATTGCAGTTTGATAATAATCTTGAGTCAAAAGTTATAGAACTTCTTGATGATGGAAGTAGAATAGTTGAATTTTATAAAGATAATAAAAAATTAAATTTTTTAGAAGTTGTAGAAGTTTTAAATACAATAGGACATATCCCATTACCACCATATTTAAAAAGGGACGATACAAAAGAAGATGAAACAACATATCAAACTTTATGGGCAAATAAATATGGTGCAGTAGCAGCTCCTACTGCATCTTTGCATTTTACTTCAGAATTATTAGATGAATTAAAAAATAAATTTGATACATATTATTTGACATTACATGTAGGAGCTGGGACATTTAAACCAGTTGAAAGTGAAAATATTTTAGAACACCCTATGCATAGTGAATATTATGAAATTTCTACTAAAGCTTTAGATTCTATCAATAGTAAAAATAAAATTTTAGCAGTTGGAACAACTGTAACAAGAACAATAGAATACTATAATGATACAAAAAAACCTACAGGAGAAGCAAATCTATTTTTAAATCCATTAAATAAACCAAAAAGGGTAGATTATCTTTTGACTAACTTTCATTTACCAAAATCTACTTTGATTATGCTTGTAGCTTCATTTATAGGACTTGAAGCAACTCTTAGAGTTTATAAAACAGCCATAAAAGAAAAATATAGATTTTTCTCTTATGGAGATGGTATGTTAATTGTTTAGTTTTAAAATAATCACATCATATATTGAAGCAAGATAAACATAGCTATCCCACCAAATAAATATCCATCTGTTCTATCTAAAATACCACCATGCCCTGGAAGTATATCTCCGCTATCTTTTACATCAGCTTCTCTTTTGAGATAACTTTCAAAAAGATCACCAAATACAGATGCAATTGCTACACAAAAAGAGATAATAAAAGCAGTTAAAAAAGGTATATTACTAATAGAAAAAATAACTCCCAAAACAGAAGCAGTGATAACTCCACCAGCTACACCTTCTATTGTTTTATTTGGACTTGTTGTACAAAAACTTCTTTTACCTATACTTTTACCTGTAAAATAAGCTCCCACATCAGCACCTGCAACAACTACAAGTAACCAAAGAAGCGAACTCATTCCATATACTTTATATAATGATAATAAAAACAAATATGATACCATAGGATACATTAGTGGTAAAAATAATTGTTTATTTAGATTTTTGGTATATGCTAAAATTGAAGCAAATACAATACCCAAAATAAAAATTAAGTCATGAGGATGAGGATAAAAATATGCACAAAGCCATAGTACAATAGCATATATATAAATCATAGTATTTTCTATTTGAAATAATTTCATAGATTCATTTAATGCTACTAGCATAATTAAACCTAATAATGCCCATGTTAAAAATAAAGAATTTATAAAACCAACTATAATTAGAACTGAAACTATAGCTAGAGCAGTTTTTATTCTTGTACTACTTTGATTAATAATATCAAACATTTGTATCCCTTAGATGTTTTTTGGTAGTATTATACAAAAATTTTCTTAAGGAATGATGATTTATGAAGAAAGCAATAGTTACAGGATATAGCAGTGGTATAGGAAAAGCTATAGTAGATAAATTAGAACAAAATGAATATATAGTAATAAAACTTCAAAATAGACTTGAAAATATAAATGAAGTGGAAAAAGAAATAAAACAAATATTAAAAACAAATGATATCGATCTTCTTATCAATTGTGCTGGTATTGGTATTTTTGAACCTCATGAAGAACTAAATATTATACAAATCAAAAATTTAATAGATATAAATCTTACAGCACCTATAATACTTTCTAATTTACTTTTAAGAAGTTTAAAAAAAACAAAAGGGCATATTATAAATATAACTTCAATAGAAGCTACAAAACATTCTAAATTTTCTGCACTATATACTGCGACAAAAGCTGGATTAAGAGATTTTTCATTATCTTTATTTGAAGAATTAAGAAAAAGTGGAGTTAAAGTAACATCTATTAATCCAGATATTACTCAAAGTAATTTTTTTAACAATTTAAAATTTACATATTCTTCAAAAGATGAAACTTATTTATTACCACAAACAATTGCCAATACTATATGGGATATTTTAAATACCAATGGGGTAATAACAGATATAACAATTAGACCTCAAAAATTTGAAATTCAAAAAAAATAATAAAATTGATACAAAACTCTTGACAAGGTATAAAAAATCTGATATAATTCGCCCACTTAATTAAAAAGAGATATTTTTTAAGTAACTACCTTTGATTTTATATCATAAAACTCGTGCGAGTGTGGCGGAACTGGTAGACGCGTGGGACTTAAAATCCCATTCCTTTTTTGGAGTGTCGGTTCGATTCCGACCATTCGCACCACTAATTTTAATTTAACTTTTCAGTTTTTTTTCAGTAGTGAGGTGGCTGAGTTGGTCGAAAGCACCGGTTTTGAAAACCGGCGAGGGTCACACCTCCGGGGGTTCGAATCCCTTCCTCACTGCCACTGAAACAATCAAAAGTATAATCAATTAGGAAAAGAATTGCATCTTACTAATTTATTACAAACTAACAATTTAAACGATTTCATTGGTCAAAAACATATTATAGGAAAAAATACTGCACTTTATAACCTTATAAAAAAACAACAGATTCCTCATCTATTTTTTTATGGTAAACCAGGTACTGGTAAA
>Ga0256828_1001657_pt1 | contig 13715 bp, 12 predicted proteins | sample CV88metaG_FD_185993 | JGI IMG/M metagenome (GOLD analysis project Ga0256828, IMG submission 185993) | Hydrothermal vent microbial communities from East Pacific Rise, Pacific Ocean - CV88 | ecosystem: Environmental > Aquatic > Marine > Hydrothermal vents | place: Pacific Ocean: East Pacific Rise... | reverse complement strand
TTTACCTATAACATTTTTTATTACAGCAGCTTTATCAATTTCAAAACTTTTTGAAAATTCTGAATTAACTACAGTATTAGCTTTAGGTATATCACCTAAACAAATAGTAAGACCATTTCTATATATTTCTATAGGAATAACTTTTATTTTATTTATTATCACTTTTTTTTCTATTCCAACAAGTCAAATTTTATATAAAAATTTCATAAATATTAAAAAAACAGAATCACAATTTAACTTTTCTCCTTCCTCAATAGGACAAAAAGTAGGAGAATGGAATATTTTTATACAAAAAAAAGAAAAAAATAGATACAAAGATATTATTTTATATAACAGCACTAAAAACATACTAATTAATGCAAAAGAAGCGAAAACTTTTAGAAAAGGAAACTATTTTGTATTATCTTTATATCAAGGACAACTATACACTCAAAATAATAATAAAATTTCAAAAATAGAATTTAACAAACTAAACTTAAATCAAAAAATATCTATTACAAAATTATCTTTAAATACGATTACTCAATATCTAAAAAAATATAAAAGCAAAACAAATAAATATTTCCTGATATCATTTTTCCCATTAATTAGTTTCTTTTTTATAGCAAGTATTAGTTTTTTCCATAATAGATATCAAAATAACCATTCTATAATATATGCATTAGCTATATCAATTATATACTATACTATTGTTTTTATAACTTATAGACATCTATATGCTATATTGTTCATATTACCAATTTCTATAATAATCGCTAAAATAATAGAAAGAAAAAGGATAAAGCAATTTTAAAAGTTCAAGCAATTATCAGTTATGATGGTAGTAAATTTCAAGGAATACAAGCACAACCACATAAACAAACTATACAAGATAATATTGAATTAGCTCTAAAAAGATTAAATATAAACAACAAAATAAATTATGCAGGAAGAACAGATACAGGGGTTCACGCTCTAAATCAAAGTATAGACTTTGAAATTCCAATATATTGGAATAATTTAGATAAATTAAAATTTAATCTAAACAAAATATTAAACCCTTTTATCCATATAAAAAGAATCAACTTCGTGGATAATGAATTTCATTCAAGATTTAATGCAAAAGCAAGAAGTTATAGATATATAATTACAAATAATTTTTCCCCTTTTAATAGCTCTTATACTCTATATAAACCTGACATAAATATTGATATTCTAAAAACTAATATAAAACTATTTGAAGGTAGATTTGATTTTGAATATTTTTCTAAAAAAGGGAGTGAAGTTCACTCATATATTAGAGAAATATACAAAACAGATGTAATAGCTTATAAAAATTATACTATACTTAAATTCAAAGGAAATGGATTTTTAAGAAGTCAAATTAGAATGATGACTCAATTTTTATTAGATATATCTGATAAAAACTTAACCTCTCAAGACCTAATAAACCAACTAAATAAAAAAGATAAAATTTCTACAAAATTAGTAATTCCTAATGGTTTATATTTTGAGAGAGTATGGTATTAAAAAAATAAAAAACTTATACCGATTTAATATAAAAAAGAAAGGCTAAATAATGAGAAATATGGCTAATGTAGGATTTTATCCAGAATCTTGCGAAGAGGTAGAAAAACTAATCAAATATTTTAATACAATTTTAGATGAAGAAATAAAAGATAAAACAATATTTAATTTATCTCCAAAAGCTTTAATTGTTCCTCATGCTGGATGGATATATTCTGGATTTACAGCAAATTTTGCATATAGAATGACTCAAAATTTTACTGAAAAAAGAGTTATTTTAATTGGACCAAGTCATAAAGTAGCATTTGAAGGAGCAAGTATATTTATCCATACAAAATATCAAACTCCATGTAAAGTATTAGATATAGATACACAATATTCTATGTTATTAAAAGAAAAATTTAATCTAAGATATTTATCAAATGCTCATAATGAACACTCAACAGAAGTCCAAGCACCTTTTATTGCACATTATATAAAAAATCCAAAAATTGTAGAAATAGTATATTCATCATATCCAGCATCTAAACTAAGTGAAATTATTGACTTTTTATTAGAAGATGAAAAAAACTTAATCATTATTAGCACAGATTTAAGTCATTATTATTCAAAGTCTGTAGCTGTTTCTTTAGATCATAATTGTATAGAAGCAGTATATGATTTAGATGTATCAAAATTAAAAAAATGTGAAGCGTGTGGGAAAATTGGATTAGAGGCTATCTTACTAAGTGCTGATAAAAAAGGATTAAGCTCTTTAATTGTAGACTATAGAACAAGTGCAGACATTACTCAAGATGATACTCAAGTAGTAGGATATATGAGTGCTGTTTTTATATAACAGCAAAAAAACCTCAAATTAAATTTGAGGTCCTGCTTTTTTATAAAGTTCGCTATTTTCAGCACCTTCATATCTTTTAAAGTTTTCAACAAACATAGTTGCTAATTTTTTAAGTTGTGCATCATAAGCTTCTTTATCTTCCCAAGTATTTCTTGGATTTAATACATTATTATCAGCTACACCTTCAAGTGCTGTAGGAATTTGAAGGTTAAATACTGGTAATGTTTCAAATTCTGCATCATTAATACTTCCATTTAAAATACCATTAATACAAGCTCTTGTATCTTTGATACTCATTCTTTTTCCTACTCCATAAGGACCACCAGTCCATCCAGTATTTACAAGATATACATTTACTTCATGTTTATCAATCTTTTCTCCAAGAAGTTTAGCATAATCTGTTGGATGTAATGGTAAGAAAGGTTCACCAAAACATGCACTAAATGTAGCTACTGGCTCAGTAATTCCTCTCTCAGTCCCAGCTACTTTTGCTGTATATCCACTTAAGAAATAATACATTGCTTGCTCTTTTGTAAGTTTAGATACTGGAGGTAATACACCAAATGCATCAGCTGTTAAGAAAATAATATTTTTAGGATGTCCACCTCTTAGTGTACATTCATGATTTTCAATATGCTCAATTGTATATGAAACTCTTGTATTTTCAGTTTTGCTTCCATCTTTGAAATCAACTTCACCATCTTTAATAACTACATTTTCAAGCAATGCACCTTTTTTAATAGCACCAAAAATTTCAGGTTCACTTTCAGGATCAAGATTGATTACTTTTGCATAACATCCACCCTCGAAGTTAAATACACCTTCATCATCCCATCCATGTTCATCATCACCAATAAGTTTCCTTTCAGGATCAGTTGAAAGTGTAGTTTTACCAGTACCACTTAAACCAAAGAATAATGCAACATCACCCTCTTTTCCAATATTTGCAGAACAATGCATAGAAAGTTTTCCTTCAAGTGGAAGCCAATAATTCATCATAGTAAAGATTCCCTTTTTCATCTCTCCACCATAAAGAGTTCCACCCATTACTGCAATATTTTCTTCAATATTAAATGCTACGAAAACTTCAGAATTTAATCCTTGTTCTTTCCATTTTTCATTTTTTACACCACTTGCTACATAAAAAGTAAAATCTGGTTTAAAAGTTTCAAGTTCTTCTTTTGTAGGAACAATAAACATATTAGTCACAAAATGTGCTTGCCATGCTGTTTTTGTAACAAATCTAATCGCTCTTCTTGAATTCCCAACACCTGTAAATACATCTACAATATATAAATCACTATTTGAAAGCTCTTTTCTTGAAATATCTAATAAATGATCAAAAACTTCTTTTGAAATAGGTTGATTTATATCACCCCATGCTATATACTTTTGACTTGGGTCTTGTTTTACAAAATATTTATCTTTTGGACTTCTCCCTGTAAAAATCCCAGTATCTACTGCAGTAGCACCTAAATTAGTTGGAGTTACTTCACCATTTTTAATAGTATCTTCAATTAACTTATCATAACTCGGATTATAAACAATATTTCCAATATTTTCTAATTTTAAATCCTCTAAATGATTTGGTTTCACTTTGAATTCCTTTTATGTGTTTTATTTTCGTAATTATATTATTTTTTTTTCAAATTGTTATTGTTTTGTCTAAATTTTGTGATATAAATTACAATTCCAGCCAAAATCATTACAAAACTTAACAACTCACCCATTGTAAAATGTCCTATTATAAATCCAAGTTGTGGATCTGGAGCTCTAAACATCTCACAAAAACTTCTAAAAATTCCATAAAGAATCATATATAATGCAATAAGCTCTCCATCAAATTTTTTTCTTTTTCTATATAAAAATAGGATTATAAAAATAACAAAACCTTCAAAAAATGCTTCATAAAGTTGACTTGGATGCCTAAGTATCCCATTTACATATATTCCCCAACTTACATCAGTTACTCTTCCTATAAGTTCTTGATTTAAAAAATTACCAATCCTTCCAAAAACATACCCTATAGGAATAGACACAGCTACAATATCAAGAAGTTGCCATAAATTTGCCTTCTTAAACTTCACAAAAAGTAAACTTGCTATTGCAAATCCAATCACAGCTCCATGATAACTCATTCCACGAATTCCTACAAATTCTCCATTAACAAAAGGGTTAAACATCTGCCATGGATGAGTAAAATAATAACTATTATTTGGCACATAAAATATAAAATATCCTATTCTCGCACCTAAAATAATTCCAATTTCTACCCAAATAAAATAATCATCAAGAACTTTTTCTGAAATAGATAAATTGTCTTTTTTTACTATATATTTTGCCATATACAAAGCAGATAAAAGTGCAAGGATATACATAATCCCATACCAATGCACTTTAAAACCAAAAATTTCAAAAGCAATAGGATTAAAATTGGTATAGATATTATTCCAAAAATCTATCACTTAAACCACCCTTTTACTTTTTCTATTGCTTCTTCAAAAATTGATTTGTGTTCATGAACCTCTTTTCCAAAAGATTTATGTAATTTTTCAAGTAAATCTTTTTGTTCATCATTTAATTTTTCTGGATATACAATTTTTAAAATAGCAATTAAATTACCTTTTCTACCAGTATGAACATTTGGAATTCCTTCCCCTTTAAATATATATCTTTTTGAATCTTTTGTATGAGGTTTTACTTCTATATCTTTTTCTCCTGTTAATGTAGGAATTTTAATAGTATCACCTAAAATAGCACTTGTAAAAAATATAGGCACTTCTACAAAAATATCATCTTCTACTCTTTTAAAGATTTTATCCTCTTTTACAGAAATCTGGATATATAAATCTCCTCTTTGATGATTAAAATCTTCATTTCCTTTTGAAGCTACTCTCATTCTCATTCCAGTATCTACACCTGCTGGAATTGTTACTTCAACTTTATCTTCATGTATTTTATATCCAGCTCCACTACATTCATCACATTTCTCATCTATAATAATTCCACTACCTTCACAATGTGGACATGTTTGACCAATAGACATAAAACCTTGTCTAATAAATATTTGACCAGCCCCACCACATGTTGGACAACTATGAGATTTTTTAGCTCCTGAGCCATCACATTTTTGACAAACAGAAAAATACTCAAACTCTATCTCTTTTTTTAATCCAAATACAGCTTCTTTAAATTCAAGCTCTACTTCTATTAAAATATCTAAATTATAAGGAGTTTTTCTTTGTGGTTTACTTCTTCCACCAAAACCAAAGAATTCTTCAAAAATATCTTCAAATCCACTAAAACCACCACTACTTCCCATATGTCCATCAAGTCCAGCTTTTCCATATCTATCATATATAGCTCTTTTTTCATCATCACTTAAAACTTCATAAGCTTCATTGATTTTCTTAAACATCTCCTCAGCTTCTTTATCCCCTGGATTTTTATCAGGGTGATATTTCATAGCAAGTTTTCTATAAGCCTTCTTGATTTCCGCTTTAGTAGCAGTTTTACTCACTTGAAGTAATTCATAATATTCGAAATCCACGAAATTCTCCTTAAAATTTTTTTGCGAATTATATCAAATTTGGAAAATTGTGAAAATTTTTGTAAAATTCTATAAAAAATTCTTAAAAATAAGGAAAAATATATGAATGTAATTACAGGTAAAGTTTGGAAATTTGGGGATAATATCGATACAGATTTAATTATTCCTGCAAGATATTTAAATACATCAGACCCACATGAATTAGCAAAACATGTAATGGAAGATGCTGATCCAGAATTTCCATCAAAAGTTCAACCGGGTGATATTATTGTTGCTGGATACAATTTTGGTAGTGGGAGTAGTAGAGAGCATGCTCCAATAGCACTAAAAGCAGCTGGAGTTGCAGCAGTAATCGCTAAAAGTTTTGCAAGAATTTTTTATAGAAATAGTTTTAATATGGGGCTTCCTATTTTTGAGATTCTTGAAAGTGATGAAATTAATGAAGGTGATTTAATTAAAATAGATCTTGATAATGGAACTATTCATAATTTTGAAACTGGAAAAACTTACAAATTTGCACCTATTCCAGATTTTATGCAAGAGTTAATTGCAGCAGGTGGACTAATAAATTATGCAAGAGAAGAAATAAAAGGAAAATAATGGCTAAAAAATATAAAATTGCACTAATCAAAGGTGATGGTATAGGACCAGAAATTGTAGATGAAGCAGTAAAAGTTCTTGATGCAGTAGCAAGTGTTGAAAATCTTGAATTTGATTATGAAGAGTATTTAATGGGTGGATGTGCTGTAGATGTTTTCGATAATCCACTTCCAAAAGAGACAGTTGAAGGTGCCCTAAAAAGTGATGCTATCTTATTCGGTGCTATTGGTGGACCACAATATGACTCTTTACCAAAAGAAAAAAGACCAGAAACTGGTCTACTTAAAATGAGAAAAGAATTAAATGTATTTGCAAATATTAGACCAGCTATTATTTTTGATGAACTAACTGCTGCTTCTACTTTAAAAGAAGAAGTAGTAAAAGGTGTAAATCTTGTAGTAGTGAGAGAATTAACTGGTGGTATCTATTTTGGTGAACCAAGAGCTAAAGAAGAAAACAAAGCTTATAATACAATGGTTTACACAAGAGAAGAGATTCAAAGAATTGCAAAAGTAGCTTTTGATCAAGCTATGAAAAGAGGTAAAAAAGTTACTTCTGTAGATAAAGCTAATGTTTTAGAGGTTAGCCAACTTTGGAGAGAAGTTGTAGAAGAAGTTGCAAAAGATTATCCAGAAGTTATCTTAGAGCATATGTATGTAGATAATGCTGCAATGCAACTAATAAGAGACCCAAAACAATTTGATGTTATTTTAACTGGAAATATTTTTGGTGATATTCTAAGTGATGCTGCAAGTATGGTAGTAGGAAGTATTGGATTACTTCCAAGTGCAAGTGTTGGTGGAAAAGTAGGACTTTATGAACCAATCCATGGAAGTGCTCCTGATATTGCTGGACAAGGTATAGCAAATCCAATCGCTACAATTATGTCAGCATCTATGATGTTAAGAGACCTTGGTGAAATAAATGCAGCAAATAGAATAGATAATGCTATTAAAACTGTGCTTAAAGAAGGGTATAGAACAAAAGACTTAAGTAATTTCGATGCTAAAGAAGTAGTGTCAACTTCTGAAATGGGTAATTTAATAGCAGAATATACTATTAAATAAAAAGCCTTCCTCTTGGCTTTTGACTTTTTAGAAGAGATAATTACTCTCTTAAAACCTCATACAAATAGAGCTTATTTAGTTGGTGGTGCTGTTAGAGATATCTTAATGTCTAAAACACCTACAGATTTTGATATAGAAATATATGATATAACTCCTCAAACTTTTTCTAAACTAATGCAAAAAATTGGTGCCATTGGTGTAGGAAAATCTTTTTTTGTATACAAATATAAAAATTTTGATTTAAGTTTACCAAGAATAGAAAACAAAACTGGATATGGTCATAAAGGATTTAGTGTAGAAATTACTCAAAATGAAAAAGAAGCTTCATTAAGAAGAGATTTTACTATGAATTCTATTATGATAAATATTTTTAATAAAGAAATATTAGACTTTTGGGGTGGAATTAAAGATATTCAAAACAAAACAATCAAACTAATAGACGAAAATAAATTTAAAGAAGATTCTCTAAGAGTTTTAAGAGCTATGCAATTTAGTAGTAGATTAAAATTTAAAATAGACCCACATACATTAAATGTGTGCAAAAAAATAGATTTAAACGATTTAAGCAATGATAGGATTTATAAAGAATTTGAAAAAATGTTTTATTCAAAATATTTATATTATGGATATTATTATTTTATAAAAATGGATATTGATATAAAAATTTTTAATAAAAAATTTTGTTTTTGGAAATTAGCTAAAAAATTTCATAAAAACCCTCATTATGCCTACTTTCTATACCATATATCAAAACAAAGAAAAATAGATATTTCTATATTTCCAAAAAAATATAAAAATCCTGCTAAAATAAAAAAGCAACCAAAAATAGTATCTAATAGATTTTTATATGCTCTTAGTTTAAAATACCCTCTAAAAATTTGGAGTATTTTAAATAATGATTGTTGTAAGGAATGGTTAATTCAAAATAAGATATATGAAAAAAAATATAAACCAAAAAATATAGATATCAAAAATCCAAAAAAATCTATATTACAAGAGATTAAAAATTATGATAAAATTCTACTAAAAAAGGGTTAAATCTCTAAATAAAGGAATATAATGAAATATATTTTACTAATCGACTCAAAAGATGAAAAAGGTCTAATCTATAAGATATCAAAAACCCTATTTGAAAACAACATCAATATCACAAATGAACAAGAATTTGTAGATAATGAAAATAATAAATTTTTTTATAGAAGTGAAATTAGTGGAGATATCGATATAGATGAATTAAAACAAAAACTACAAAATACTCTACCTTTAGCAAATATTAAAATAACACAAAAAAGATGTAAAAATGTAGTAATTTTAGCTACAAAAGAAGCTCATGCTTTAGGTGATATCTTAATCAAACAATATAGTGGAGATTTTGATATAAATATCCAAGCTGTAATAGCTAATAGAGATAATTTAAAAGATTTAGTTGAAAAATTTAATATCCCATTTTATTATATAAATGCAGATGATATGGATAGAGTTGCACATGAAAACAAAATGCTTGAAATAATCTCTCAATATAATCCAGATTTAATAATTTTAGCTAAATTTATGAGAATTTTAACACCAAATTTTGTAGAAAAATTTCCAAATAAAATTATAAATATACATCATTCTTTTTTACCTGCTTTTATTGGTGCAAATCCTTATAAACAAGCATATAAAAGAGGGGTTAAAATAATTGGAGCAACTGCTCATTTTGTAAATAATGACCTTGATGATGGTCCAATTATTGAACAAGATATAACAAGAGTAAATCATGAAATGAGCTGGGAAGAGATGAGAAATAAAGGTAGAGATATTGAAAAAAATGTATTAAGTAGAGCTATTAAACTTGCTATTGAAGATAGAATTTTTGTATATGATAATAAAACAATTATCTTATAAGGATTGATATGTTTAATATTGTATTATTTAACCCTCAAATCCCTCATAATACTGGTGCTATTGGTAGACTTTGTGTAAATTCTAATGCCAAACTTCACCTAATAAAACCTTTAGGATTTGATATTAGCGAAAAAGCAGTAAAAAGAGCAGGACTTGATTATTGGGAAAAACTAAATCCAACCATATGGGAAAATTACCAAGAATTTTTTAATCATGTAGATATAAAAAGATGTTTTTTTGCTACTACAAAAAGTAAAAAACCTTACTTTAAAGCTGAATTTAAAAAAGGGGATTATATTATTTTCGGTAGTGAAACTGCTGGTATGCCTATGGAAATAATGGAAAAAAACAAAGACAATATGATTACTATACCTATGGGTGAAAATGGAAGAAGTTTAAATCTTGCTATTAGTGTAGGTATAATATTATATGATGCAATTAGACAAAATTTTAATCAATTTGATTGTATAAACTGTGAAGGATAAAAATGACTACAGAAAAATTTAAAAGTGAAATAGATACTTTAAAAAAATTTTTTGAAATCTATTGTCATGATAAACATCAAGATAGAACTATGCATCAAGGATATTATAATATTCCTTATAAAGACCAAAACTTCAAATTAGAAGTTACTTTATGTGATGAATGCAATGAATTATTAGCAAGTGCTATAGCTAAACTACAAGCTTGTCCATATGAAGAAAAACCAAGATGTAGAAAATGTCCAAATCCATGCTATGAAAAAGATGAATGGAAAAAAATTGCAAAAATTATGAAACATGCTGGAATAAAATTAGGACTTGGAAAAGTTGGAACAAGATTAAAAAAACTAATAGGATTATAATTATCCTATAGTTACTTTATTTCTTCCATTTTCTTTTGATTTATATAATAAAGCATCAACCCTTTTAATAATACTTTCTGGAGTATCATCATGAAAAGATGTTACCCCAAAACTACATGTTACTTTTGGAACTTTTTTAAAATCGTGATTTTCAATAAGTTTTCTTAATTTTTCAGCTAATTTTGTTGCTTTATCTAATGGAGTTTCTGGTAATATAATTAAAAATTCTTCTCCACCCCATCTACCAAAAATATCACTACTTCTAATATGTGCACTAATAAGTTTTGATAATTCTACAAGAATATAATCTCCTACTTGATGTCCATATAAATCATTTATTTTTTTGAAATGGTCTATATCTAAAAATATAATACTTAAAGGTCTTTTATATCTTTTTGCTATTTGAGTTTGCTCATTTAATGCCATATCTATTTTATATCTATTAAAAATAGAAGTTAATCTATCCATCGTAGCTAAAATTTCTAATTCTTTTTCTAATTTATCTCTATATAAAATATTTCTAACTAAATAAACAATAACTATCATTATTACAATAAATACTATTAGTGTAAGTAAAATTATATTAAATACATATTTTTCAGAATATCCTTTTTGATATTTTACAGAAATCCATTTTTTATATATCTCTTCCCTTTTTTCTTTTGGCATTGAATCTATCATTTTATTGATAATAGCTACTAATTCGGGATAATCTTTTCTAACCATAAACCTTACATCAAACATTAGTTTTGTTCTACCAGCTATTTTTAGATTTGCATATTCATATTTATTAATCTTATACGCTATTACAGGTAATATATCAACTGCTCCAAATACTTTTTTTTCACTAACTAACCTTAATGCTTCATCAGTATTTTTTACTTCTAAAATTTTAAGATGTGGATAGTATGTTTTTAGAAGTTTAGCAACTGTATAATTTTTACCAACAGCAATAATTTTCCCTTTTAAAATATTTAAATCAGAAATAAACCCTACATTATTTCTTGTAGCTATAACTATAGGAAAACTTACATAAGGTTTAGAAAAAATAGCATATTTTTCTCTATCAGGAGTCAATGTAGTAGAACATGTTACATCTGCTTTTTTTGTTTTAATATAATTTAATATAGAGCTCCAATCAGTTACTACCATACATCTACCTCTTATACCCGCTTTATCTTTTATATATTTCCAATACTCTACAGCAATTCCATCTAATTTACCATCTTGTAACAAATTAAAAGGCTCCCATGTATCAGTAGATAAAGCTTTGATAAAGTGTGTTTTTAAAAAAAGTTTTTCTTTCATTGTTAATTTATATGGATTAAAAATATACTCCTCTATATTTATAGGTTTTTTTACTATACCTAATGTAATATATATTGTTTCCATAATCTTAAGTTTATTTAAATCAAATTTAAAAGTTTTACTTAAATATTGTTTTAACTTATGTGCTTCATATAAAAGTTTTTTATCATCTAAATTTGGATTATATTTTTTAATAATTTTGATAGTTTCATTTATATGATTAAAAGCATATATATACCCTTTTTTAGTAGCTTCTATAAATTTCTGAACTCTTTGAGGGTGGTTTTTAACTTCATCTTTAGAAGTAAATAAAATATCTCCATAAAAATCAAATCCGTATTCTTTAGGGTCAAAAATTTTATATTTTATATGTCTATGTTTTAAATCATATATTTTATTTGATTCATATAAAGCATATATTGCTGGATTTTGTATATCATATATTGTTTTTTGAATAACTCTTAATTTTTTAATACTTATATTTTGAGAGTTTAACATACCTAAAATAGCAGGGTCTTGAAGAGTAAATTGATCTACTATTAAATGGTAATTTTTTATATCTTTTAAAGATGTAATATTTAAATCAACTGCTGTCAATACTAAAAGAGAATTATCATATATTGGCATTAAAAGTTCTATTGGTTTATGTTGCATAATAGTTTCTAAAATAGCACTATTTGCTACTGCATAACTATTTTTATTACTTAAAACCCAATTAACTATTGAAGATGTATCATTTAATTCTTTTAAATTAACATCTAAACCAACTTCTTTGTAAAACCCCTTTTCTTTTGCTACTATAAATCCAGCAAATTCAAATTGATATTTCCATGATAATAATACATCAATTTTATCATTACCAAATAAAAATAAACAACTAATAACTACAAAAAATAGTTTCCTCATAACACACCCCCTTGTGTTATATCAATTATACACAAATTTTGTCAAACTTTTGTTACTTTTAACTCTACTCTCTTTTTCGTGTTACTAATTTCTACTAAATCTGCAACTTTTAAAGCTTCTATAGAGATTTTTTGACCATTTTTAGTCAATTCAACAAAACCAAATTTTTCTCTATTTTTAGGGTTTTGTAATTGGAAACTATTTTTTAAATTTTCTAATAAGTTTTCTTTATTGTTTAAAACTTTCTCTATTAGAGTATCAAACTGATTTACTCTATTTAACATAATACCTTTACTATCTATTATGTTTCCTATCTTTTGATTAAACTCTTCTTTTTTTGGGATTTCAAGCTCTTTTTTTCTAATTATATTTTCTATTTTTGTATTAAAATTTAATTTTATTGCATTTAATTCTTCAAATTTCATTTTAAATTGAGATTCTATAGAATTTATTTGGTATAACTTTTTAATATTATTTAATTCATTTTCTTTTTTATGAATAATATGAGTTATTTTATAATCAAAATTTTTCATCATATCATCAAGCATAAAAAAGTGTTCATTCATATCAGGCAATAGTATCTCCATAGCATTACTTGGAGTAGAAGCTCTTACATCTGCTACATAATCACTTATCATCACATCTACTTCATGCCCTATTGCGGAGATGATAGGTGTTTTTGCTTTATATATCGCTTCAGCTACTTCTATCGTATTAAAACTCCATAAATCCTCTAAACTCCCACCTCCTCTTGCTATTACTATCACTTCGTGATTGTTTTTATCAGCTAACTCTATATTTTTTGCTACATCAAATTTAGCATTTTCTCCTTGCATAAGCGAATTATAAATATAAAACTTAACTAATGGCCATCTTTTTGAAGCAATTTTTAACATATCTGAAAGAGCTGCACTTGGGTTTGCAGTAATTATTGCTACATCTGTAGGAAACTTTGGAAGACTCTTTTTAAGCTCAGGGGCAAAATACCCTTTTTGAGCTAATTCTTTTTTTAGTTGTTCATATGCAAATTGTAAATCCCCTACTCCACTTGGAGTGATTTTAGTAGCTATTAGTTTATACTCGCCTCTTGGAGTATATACATTTAAAGCACCATAAATAATAACTTTTTGCCCATTTTCAAGCTTGAATTTTAGATTTCTTACACTACTTCTCCACATTGCACAATTAAGCATACTATTTTCATCTTTT
>Ga0256828_1001656_pt1 | contig 13717 bp, 16 predicted proteins | sample CV88metaG_FD_185993 | JGI IMG/M metagenome (GOLD analysis project Ga0256828, IMG submission 185993) | Hydrothermal vent microbial communities from East Pacific Rise, Pacific Ocean - CV88 | ecosystem: Environmental > Aquatic > Marine > Hydrothermal vents | place: Pacific Ocean: East Pacific Rise... | reverse complement strand
CTTCACGCAGGTAAAGAAGCGATCAAAAGACGTAAACAGTTCCTAAATGATGGTATCAGCTTTGGATTGGAAACTACCTTCTCTGGCAATAGTGAAAAACAACTCATTGACGATGCCATTGAAAAGGGCTATGATCTTTACATTGTTTACATCGCATTAAGTGATCCTTTGCTGAATGTGCAAAGAGTACGTGCCAGAGTACAAAACAAAGGTCATTTTGTTGATCCTGCTATTGTTGTAAGACGATATTATAAAAGTATGCAGCAGATTATTGAGGTTGCTCCAAAAGTAAAAGCCCTCTATCTATTTGATAATTCGGAAACTCACTACAAGCGTATTGCATCACTTCGTAAATCTGGGGCAAGAGGGGAACAAAATATCATACTCAATACTCCTTTACCAGAATGGTCAAAAGAGATTATCAATGATTTGATCAATCAAAAAATACCCAATGATGAAACAGCACAAGTCATAGAAGATGCAAAAAGGTAAACGTGCAAGCAGCGGTTTACCGTAGTATAAAATTATACCATAGCCAATTAATCTATCGCTTTAATATATTATGAGCTATAATGATTGACTTCAATCCCATAAAGTGGAATTGAATCCAGTTCCATTTAACAAATGGTACATGAATTGGTACACGATTTAGAGCCTAGTCTCTCAAAGCACGGTGTGGCGGGGAAGTAAAATTCCCCTCACCTCCACCATTTAAAGCCCTAAAACACGTGCTTTAGGCAATACTGTCAGTTGATTTGTCAGTAAATAACTTCAAACTTTTATCTATCTTTAGATGTTCACCTTTAATATACTTTCCATAGTTCTGTATAATCATTTGAGTAGTCGTATGACCTGCCATCTGTGCAATCTCCAAAATAGATAAATCACTATACTTCAACATCGATACAATAAACGTATGACGAGTTGTATATAATTTTCTATATGAAATATTACAAGTATCTAACAGTTTACACCACTCTCTATAATGATTACCGTTTGTACCTTTTAAATATGAACCATCTTCTTTAGGAAAAATCCATAAAGCTTTTTTCTTAAGACTTTTCAAATAAGGCACCAGATCATCAAGTATAGGTACTTCTCTAATACTCTTTTCTGTTTTTGGAGATGAAAGTTCTCCATCTGATATAGAACGTTTAATAGAGATCACTCTACGCTTTAAATCTATATCACCATGCATAAGACCTAATATTTCACCTGTACGTAGACCGGTATAAAATCCTATTGCCAAATAGAGTCTGTAAAACTCATTAGCATTTTTTAAAAGGATCTGTACTTCACCTGGCGTAAAAGGTTCAACCTCTTCAGGCTTATGTGCCGGCAACTTAAGATTATGAGCTACATTATGAGTAATAACCTCTTTATCAATTGCTATATCTATAATTCCTCTTATACTTGTCAGATAATTACGAACTGTCTTAGATGTTCTTGCAATCAACATCTCTCTAGCCCAATCTTTTATATCTGACTTTCTAAGTAAATCTATTTGAATATCACCAAGAACTGCATTAACTGACTCAACATACTTTTGAACCTTTTTATAGGTTTTTAAATGTGTTTTATCACTAAGATATATTTCACTGTAATATGAAAATGTCTTAGGCTTCTCTTGGTTCAATTCACCGCTAATTATTTTTCTTTGAAGTGCTGGAATCACTTCTTTTTTTACTAATGCTCTATTTTGTGGAGTATCTTGTAACCGTGTACTTTTCTGTACTGTTTTACCGTAAGCTTTATACTCAATATATAACTTACCGTTACCACGTCTGAACATCTTTACCATGTTTACCTATCCTCTCCAGTAGACAATGGGCATTATTATGATACCAAATCCAATATTTCTTTAGCTTGAACAGACATAGTTTGATTTTCTACCCATGCAACCATTTTGGCTACTTTCCAATCGATACGCTTTTCTTTTGGGAAATAGTGAATCCCCTCAAAAAAAAGTATTTCACGATTTTTTAGCAGGTAGTCACCACTATAGCCTATGAGTTTCGACATATCATTCGTTTTTAAATAGAGTGGCATATTCATTGTAGATCCTCGAAATTAAAATAGGTCTGTTTGGGATGATCCTGTTCCGGTTCATCATTAGTTTTTGAGTCCTCATTTTGGGAAGTTTCATTTTGTCTTGCATATTTTTGCTTTAGACGATGATTCCATAATTTCCCACCGTGAGGACTTTTTTGGATAATTTCGTCTATCACTGGAGAAAGAAACTCTTTGACACGCTTAAATTCTTCAGTTTCAACTTTTGAAGAACATGAATAATCATTAAGGCTCAAAAGAATACCTTTAGTACATACAAATTGCTTAACATCTCCAAACCGCTCTAAAACTCTATATTCACAACCTAAACATATATTCATCATATTGCTATTTCCTCCTCATAAAATATATTTGTGTTGTAATGATTCAGTGGAGCTATCTCTCCATCGATCAAGCCGCGTTCTATCATAGTATTATGTACCAAGCCAAAATGCTGGAGATTAAGAGATGGATCGTCTAGATCTAAAGAGTGGTAGTGATTCCATAATTCAACCATTTTCATTCGGACAACTGGAGTGATATAATCTCTATCCCCAAAGTCCTCATTTTGGGAAGTTTTGGAATAGAGCTTAAAACTAACCGAAGCATTACTCATAATATAATATTCTTCACCGTCAATCTCTACATCAAGTCGATTAGATTCGACCGGCTTAAATGGTGCAGGTAAAGTACGCTCTTTTTTATCGTCTTTGTCATATTGTTTTAATTCAAACTCTTTTTTTTGCCACATAATTGCATCTTCATACTGTATGATTTTTGGCTGCTTGGTTTCAGGATCAAGCCACACAGTGACCGTATCATCTTTGTATTGCTGGGTGAGTTCAAGCAGAGTAAAATTATAACGACCGGCAAGCGGTCTGTATACATTGAGACTTATCAAAGTTCGGGAAGTGTAAAAACGACATATACCATGATAGATGTACCACATGGTAACTTCTGTAATGCCTTTCCCGTCCCGAAGATCATCAAGCGTTTTATAGATATATTTCATAAGATAATTGACTGCATTTTCAATATGAACCTTAATATAACTTTGACTATCAAGGCTTGGTTTATATGCATCGCACCATTTACCGTCACTCTTGTATACATTGTCATAATTTTCATAACCCTCCGGGATATATGATGAAGAGACATCTGCTCCAGGTGCAGGATAAAGACGGTGAATTGCTTCAACCAGTCGAGCAACTGCATACTTTGGTACCCATGCTGAAATATGTAAGTGCGGTGTACCGTCTTTATGAGGCTCAGTCACTCTGAAATAAATACGATCATCTTTAGGAAGATCTTTCCATGCACGATCCTTACGAATAGTAGTCCACATATCAGTTAATTTTTTAGATGCAGCAGGTGGCATATAGTCAATAGGGTTAAGTGAAACTTCTTTTAAGTTACCAGTCCACCTTGGAATACGTGCAATAGATTTTTGCTTTAATACAAGATTTTGATAGTAGATAGTACGTTTTTTTGTTTTAATATCATAAATTTCTATATTACTTCTAAGTAATTTTTCCAAATCATCGGGGAGATCATCGTAAAAATAAATATCACCTAAACTTTTGAGGAATTTACGTTTAACGATACTTGAAGTCGTAATTTTACCATTCCAAAAATTCAATCGAGTAGACTTATGTATCCTGAATTCATGCAGAAATAAGACATCAGGACGCTTTTTTGTGAAAATATCAAATACCTTAATATCATGATTGGCAAATTTAGGATTACGGATCAATTTACCGTTACGAAGTGTCTTTTTTCGATGATACTCACTAGGTAAAGTCAGTGTAATAAAGATATTGACAAGATCTCTATCCTCAGCATAGTGAACAAGTGACCAGACACGATTTTGCAATTCAGCTATATATCGTTCCGGGTTGATAAATGTATTTTTGAAGAATGAAGCCAACTGGACTTTTTCACCACCGAGTTCAATATAGTGACTATAGAGAAAATCTTTTTGTTTTTCAATTTTATCTAAAACATCTGATCGGTTTTTCTTTGTCAATCCGTACATTTTAACCCCTTTTTAAATTTGTCGTCAACTTTTTTATAAGTAGCCAAGGGACACGCCTTGAAACCGCTCCGCGGTTCAGGCGTGTCAGGCAGTAACCGTGCCTCCGGCACGGGATGTTTAACATCATCCCAGTCCATCATGTTCTGAATACTTTGTACAAAAAAATAAACAAGAAATACCCAAAAAATAATATGAATTAAGATATAAACATCATCCTTTTTCATACTTACTACTCCGACCTAACATTGGTGTGACGATATCAATAATGCATCTGTCACAAACCAGAAAATGAAAATTATAGATCTCGAACCAAGTCCAACCTGGAGGAGCCATAGTTCTCATATTCCTGTCCTTTTGATTATGCAGCACAAACTTTCTAGGAACCTCTTTTAGGCATTTATCGCATATATATGTTATATTGCACTCCAGCATACTGTTATCCTCCAAAAAAAATCAAAAACATTATTAAGCCACTGAAAATCATTAGATACATCATCATCCTTTTACCTCCAATAATTTGAAATTAACAAGGAGAAGAGTGTCCTTGTCGTCTGTGTAGTTGCTCCTAAAAAGATTTCCCAAGAATGGAAGATCTCCCAATAGCGGAACCTTAAAATTCTTTCTGTTTTGATACGTCTGCTCAAATCCCACTACTTTAATCTCGCGTCCAGGTGTAAGCCTGTATTTTCCGGTAAGACCACGATTAGCTATATTTGCTATATTTTTCTCTTTATCGTAATCTAGAAGTGAAGAGATCTGGAGATCGAGAGCGAGATAAATATAGCTTTTTGCGAATTGTGGTGTGACCTTGATATTTAAACCTACCTGGATAGTAGAATAGTTTGTTTGGGTAATTCCCTTTTCCGTATTGGTCACGGTATCTTTTGCGACGGTAAGTGATTGTCCGGTTGTAAAAGTTGTCGGTTCATCATCTTCAAGTACCAAATATGGCTTTGAGGTGATCTTTGCAATGCCCTGTGAAGAGAAAAACTTGAATAATGCTGTGACTGATATTTTATTATCCGGTGTTACCTGACCTTTAAAGTAAGATCCATACTCTCCCAAGATGTTTAGATCCAAATAGTTACTGGTAAGGATTGTATTTACGAAAGCATTGATATCTATATGTTTATCTTTTAACGCATTTTTATTAATCTCGGTTACAGTACCCATAAGGGCATATTGCTTTCCGGGCTTGAATGCTTCAAAGAGTGAGAAATCTACATCATCATTTCTGGATCTGACCAAATAGGCACCGGCACTGATATAGGTACAATCGTAGCGCATCTGTTTACATATTTGTTTGACCGCTTTACGAGGGAGATCGGTTTTAATCCCGTCCATGAAAAAATCATCTTCAGTAAATTCCTTTTCCTCTTGCTTGAACTGCATTTGGAGTTGATGCTCTTTTCGTTTTTGTTCCAGGCTGAAATCTCTTTCCATTGCTTTTTCTTCAGCTTTAGATTTTTTGGTAATGTGAATGAAATTTCCGGATTTTTTATAATTGTAGCCGGCATCCAAAGCCATTGATTTGATCTCCTGCAGCGTGGCATCTCGTTTGAGGTTGTCCGAATAGATGATGTATTCATCTGCTATATCCTTATCTACCGCCAGTGTCACACCGTATTTGGCATTCATAAGATTTTGAAGATCGTAGAATGTATACTCTTTTGCCTGGACCATTGTTACGAGGATCAAAGAGATCCAAAGCAGATTAATTGTCTTTTTCATGGTTACCCCTTTTTGATTTTTGGTTGAAAATGAAAGAAAGTCCAGTATCATCAACCGATAGGTATGAGGTATCAGCAAATGAGTAAAGGACACGAATGTTTGAGATATTCTGGTCAATCAAACCGGTAATGAAACCGTTTGGCAGCGAAGAAAACATATCATCGAAATAGCAGTTTGATACATTCTTAAACGTGACACACTTGACTACATGATCGATTGTCTGCACTTCATGAATTGTTTCACCGTTTATCTTTTTGGTGATGGTGATCTGCTGTGGCTTTTGCTTCGGGTTAGAGTCTGACACATAATCACCGAGGAGATACCAAAATACAAAACCGGCAAAAATGACTGATGCGAGAAAAGCCAAAAAATAGAACTTAAGTTTCTTTTGAGCCTGATCACCAGTTTTTAGGACGGCACCAGAATCATAGAGTTCATAGATCACCGGTTCTATCTCATAACTGTATTGTGCTACCAAATTATCAGATTTTGCGGTATTTGAGTTCGCCCATAGTTGAATAATACGGGTATTACCAATATTGAAGAGAGAAGATCTAACCCGTAAAAATCTATTGATTGCACCGGAGTTGTAAAAAGTCTCATGGAGGTTTTGAAACTTTTGGGTAATGAACCAAATCTCTATGCTATAGTGTCGTGAAAATTTGAGAAAGTTGGCAAACTCATCATCTTTTTTGGTCAGGTAGTGATCTGATTCGTCACTGATGATCATTGATGATATATACTTTTTGTATTCATCATCGATATTCTCAGAGATCCTTTTTGCGATGTAACCCTCTCCGTCTGCATTATATTGGGTGTAGAGTTGACGTTCGCGGTAGGTGAACTTCTTGAAATCAGTCATATCAAGCCACTTGAAATCAATATCTAATCCGTTACTCTCTGCAAGTTCATTGAAGCGTTTGAAATCAAAGCCGTCAATATTTATGAAAATCGTTTTGAACGGAGGTAGCGCCTCTTTGTTCGTAAGCATCAAGTAGAGATACTTTACCAAGAACGATGATTTACCTGCACCTTTTTCACCGCTGATAAGGTTTGTATAGAACCTTGCGTCAGAGTCTACGAAATCGAACGGCTTGAAAATCAATTTTAAAAGCATAATTACCCCTTTACCTAGTTTAATCTCTCATGAATGTTTTGATAAACAAACGCATGACGAATGTGAGGATCACAAAATTAAAATAGATCGTGAGTGCCTGCCATATCCCAAAATCATACCCTGCTACTGCTGCCATTAATAGAAATTCATTAGACTGGATCATGTTGACCAGGTATGCATTAATAGAAAGGTTATCTAGGAAGCTGAAGGTATAGCCGTTCCATATCCACCCTAATATTACATATGCGGTAAATGCGTAGATAGGAAAAAGGATAAATCGTCGGATTAGGTGAACGAAGAAATATGCTGCCGTTGCTTTCCATACAAGAAAGAGCATTTGCGCACCACCGGCGATGAAGCCGAATATCCATTTGATCAAACCTGCAATTAGTATGATCGGTGAAAAGATGATGCGGCCAAGCGTTGATGTAAGAATACGTTTTACAAAACCAAGCAGTGTATCAAATATACGACGAAAAAAAGGAAGCTTGTTGAACCATTCGTAAATTTTAAACATTTGAAACCCCTCTGATCATGTGTAGAAAACCGAAAAAAACTGCAAGGAAAAGGGCAAGTTTTTTCATGATCTCATAGAATTTTGCAATATTTGGATCGGATTGGTCACCCAATAATTGCGACTTGCTAATATATACATCTTGGTGATAATTGATCACGTCAATGTTTACCGGAAAATGAAGAGATCCAAAGTTAGAGGGGACGGAGCCAACATCGATGAAAGGCTGAAACGGATTGAATGGATTCGAAAATATGCGATCTAATAGATCGGACAGCATTGTTTTAGACTTATCCTCGAAATCTGTCATGCTTTGGGTTACTTCATCTTCTATCATAGTTGTAAGTTCTTCTTTTGAGACGTTGGATTCAGCAAGAGTAGTATTCATGGTTTCAATTGCGTCTTCAGCGGCTTTAGCAATGGGTTCAAACTCTGAAAAGGTTACGTTTAGGTCGGAAACATTGATATCAGCACCCAAGTATGATCCTATACTATTGATCGCCCTTGTAGTATTATTATTTGCCTCAACTATACGACTGTCATCAAAATCAGCAGTTACGTTGATATCACCTGAATTTGCAATAGCATCCAGTGCACCTGAAATGGAATGGCTTAAGCCATTTAATCCACGGTTAATGGAGGTTACCCCATCCTGAATATCCTGACTAAGATGATTTAGGTCGTCATGATTACGATCGAATCCCTCTCTTACTGTCTGAGAAAGATCCTTTAGATGACCATCTATAATATCTAATCTATCATTGGTACCATTCAAGTCAATAGACTGTACACCTGTACCGGTATTTGTTCCAGTGTTGTCGGGGAGCGGTGAAGTAGTACCCGAATCTCCACCGCCAGGATCTCCACCGGTAGTACCATTGTCATCCACATAGGGAAGTGCAATACAATAATCGACATCATAACATGACTGACCAGCATTATCTCTATCATCATAGTGTTCAGTACGAACTGATACATTATGAGTACTACCATAATCCGTGCACTCCTGGGATGATTGTACCTGGAAATATGTTTCACCATCAGCAGTATGTGGAGTAGGCGTAACAACTCCCTGACAATTATGCGGTCTATCTTTTATTATGCAAAACTGGAGATTCTGGCAGCTGAAACCTGGAGCCTCATGCGTAGAATATGTATCATGTCTTGCATCCATATTATTGTTATTTGCATAATCAATACATTGCTGCAGAGTCATAGTAGTACTGTAGATAGTCTCACCCTCCGACAGTGTAGGTGTATAGGGAGTCTGTGACGCACAGTCTATAAGGATAGTTTTTCCATAACACTTACTATCGCATGACTGCCATATCGTTTCTGTGATAGCCATAGTAGTGTCAGCGGTAAGACTAGCATTTATCCTGGAAGCATCACACTCTGTAGGATCAGTGATACCGGTTATCTCAGAGAAGCCCTCAGGAGCAGTACAGTTATCCTCCCTGAGACAAGCACCGGTAGGAGCGGAACAATCTAGATTAGATCTCCATATATTACCGGTGTCGGTGCCATCACCATTCGTCTGACAGATCTCGGAATCAGTTTCACCAGTATTAAGATATGTTTGTCCGTCTATATCTATTCTGTCACCTGCATTACCGCAGGTATAGGCATAACAGAGACCCTGAGTGTTATGCTCGCATCCCGTATCAGATACTAGATCTGCATGTATCTCTGCATATATATGATAGTACCTAGTATCACATCCATCATTTATGTCTGTCGGAGCCTCATACACATTACCGGTCTTGAGCTGTACGGATGAAAGAGCTGTACCGCCTGAGGCACATTGAGCATCCTTGAAGTAGTTAACTCTGTATGTTTTACCCTCATACTCGAAAGTAGTGCCTACGGCAAAGTATGAGGAAGCTAGAGAGTAGCTTAATAATGTAAAGAAAAATAATAGAACCCTAATCACGATTGTTCCCTAGGAAAAGCTTAAGGATAAGAAGCGAAAAAATCATAGGTATAAGAATGGTAGTAAAAATGCTGAAGAAAAAATTCAGTGTATAATCGTTAGTCAGATGTATAATGATGAATTGCATATTAGTCCTTTTTTAGAAAAATGAAAATAACCGAAATATAAAGAGTGAAACCGATAAGTAGACCTGTAAGGGCAGTCATGAACTTATAGTTTCTGTATGTCATTTTTGTGTCTTTTAGCACTTGAATTTTTTGACATTTGTCATTAATATATTCATAACCATACTCTAAATCTGAACTCTTGAAGGTCTTTGTTGATGCATCATTTCCAGTGCTGCTATAGGTATAGTGGAATCTATTATTCTGGAAATAGTAATCATCCAGAATACATCTCTTTTTCTTCACATAGAGGATATCGGCATCTGAAATAGTATAGAGAACGAAAAAAATAAATATAAGTTTTTTCATCGTAAAAACCTATCTACCGTATTTCTCAGCAAATGAGCAATGCGGATGGAGATCGCAAAAGTGGAAAGGATAAAAAAATAGAAACCGATATCGTGAATGTATATTTCCATTTTTTTATCCTTGATTTAATGTAGAGTGATCAGATCAGATGACCACTCTATTTTTCCCGTGTTTTTTGACTTTATTTGCGTCATACTTTGTAGTGACCACAATAGAACTTGGCGAAATACTTGAGGATCTGCCAAGAATGATGTTCACCAGAAATCTTTTTATTTTGTAAAAAGAAAAAGTCACTCCAATTACGGAGATAACCAAGAGCACATATGTGCCAAATGCGTGGCTTAAGCCAGTAATCAGACTATTTTTTACGTCAACTGTGACAATCTCAGCATTAACGAAAACAGTCATAAAACACATGAACAGTAATGAACGTTTCATGATCGTTCCTTTATCTTAAGGGCATAAGCCCTTACCTAATGCCTACACACGACCTCTACCGAGACGCTTTGCGAAACCTGCGATCAGATAGAATGCCGCTGAGACAGTGACAACTGCAATCAAGAGACCCATATACTCTGCATAGGCTCCACTAAGTGAAGTTACCAGTTGACTTTGCTGATCAGCCGTAAGGATGGCTGCGTTTGCACCTGTTGTAGCTACCGCGGCAAACCCAATAGCACCTAAGACTTTAATCTTTACCGTTGAGAAAAACTTTTTCATTTTTCGTCCTTTGTTTTAAAATTTTAGAGCCTAAGCTCAACTAAAAAAATGTGATTATCTAATTAATTCAACTTAGAAATGTTGCAAAGAGGGGTACCCTCTTATGCGGCTTTGGTTGCTGTTGGTTTGGATTGAACCAAAGGGTCTTTATCGTATATTTGATACACAGCACCATCGCTCATCATCATGGCAGATTGCATCTGTTTTGTGTTTGCATCTCTCCATGTGCGGTGTTCAAACGGAACAACGATATATTTGTCGATATTGGATTTGAGATCCCGATAATGACTCATATCGAAATTGACGCGTTCAACGTCCTTTTGTCGAAATCCATCAGCATCAGTAACAGTCTGTTCAATAGTTACCTCGACAAACTCTTTAGTAACTTCACCGGTTGATTTGTTTCTGAATTGTTTAGGTTGACACTCGAAGATTTGTCCGATTAGTTGGTATTGCATGGATTACCCCTTTTTATTGATTTTTAAATTTTTACCCCGATTTAACAGTACCCTCCCCAACGGGGTAAGATGAGGAGGGCGAAAAAAAACGATAAATACATCTCTATATAAAAATATATTCTCATATAGAGAAGTTTAAGGAAAAAAAATAAAAAAAGGCTTAAATTGAGAAAAAAATGCTAAAATTGAGAAAAAAAATCAATATGGAGAAAAAATGAAAGAAAAAATATGTGAAATTCTAGGAATATCAACTGCAAGTTACTACAGATGGAAAGAAGACAGAAAAATAATTAAAATGCTAGAAAAATATTTCACTGAAGAAGAACTAAACGAATTCATTCAGACCGAAAAAATAAGCAGACTCGAAAAAGAAAAAATCAAACAAGAAAGACTAGAGCAATACGATGATCATATTCTATATAATGCGGCACAAAAAATTAGAAATATGCCAAATTTATTCGGAAATAAAAAAGAGTTTGATCTTAATCTTTTTTTAAATATCTTACAAAAAGAAAAATATAGAAATAAAATCAAAGAAGAAATTGAGAAAGAGAAAAAGTTTTACAATACTATAATAATTAATGGTACGATTAAAAAAGTAGATATGTTCTCCAACCTGGAACTGGAGCTAATACATAATAATTTTGATGAATTTGGAAAAATAATTAAATAACCACCAAATTATGTGGTAGTTACAACATTAGTACGTATTGTATTTTGCTATAGCTGCTCTAATACATGTACGTGTAGCAGATCTTTTATACTTATTATCTACATCTATATCTTTACAACTTGATCTAATATAACGTAAAGCCTTTGATCTCTGATGTCCAAACTTACCTATTGCAATAGTTCCTACTGTTCTACCACTTGAAGCAGCATATATACCTGCACCATATGCTGGGTTTAAAGATATTGAACCTCTTTTGGCTCTAGCAATATCTTTTAATGCCTGTCTTCTACCGGAAGAACGTCCAGCTTGCCTAGCTCTATCCAATGCCCTTACACCTGGTGATTTAGTATGACTAATTTTTTTAGTAGATTTTAGATTAACTTTTTTAGGTTTCCAAAAATTTGAACGATCAAAAGAATCTTTCATCACAACAAAATGGATTACTGCACCTTCTTTATCCGGCTTTGAAACATAATGATATTTACTTAATGGAGTTAAGTAAGTATCAACATAACCTAAACGAGCATACTGACGAAGTAAAAGAGTTGAATCAGAATTAACCCAATATCGTAACATAGGCTTATATGATCTACCAAGCTCATAAAAGTTTTTCTTAATAGGATACAACTCACGACCATTATGGAATAAATAAGTATCTACATATTTCTTAACCTTTTTCCCATTAATCGTATAGTAATAATGTACTTTATCAGATTTATCAACAATCAAAAGATTCAACTTAGACGGAACATTTTTAGATCCAGAAGAAACAGAAGGAGATCCACAACCAACAAACAATAAAGCCAATAAACTATAAATAAAAAAACGTAACAAGAGTACCCCTTAAGAAAAATTTAAAAAAATTCTATCATTAAAATAAAAAAAACATGCTTACTCAATAAAAAAACAATTAATTTTCTATTTTAAAAATATTACCAATAAGTAATATATATTTGTATAAATTACTAAATATTACCAATTGGTGATATAAACATTATTTATTTATTAGATTATAAATAAAATCTCTATATGTTAATTTTATGTATATACCAATATATAAATTTTATATACCAACTATCTCATTAATCATAATATTAAGCGTTTTATCCTTTTTCATCAACAATATAGCCCTCATAGTAGTATGATTGCTCAATACCTTTAAAGATAATCTCTCTGTTGTTGATATCATCGGTTAAACTCTCTTTCAACAGTACCCTGAGTTCTAGGTCATTAATAGGGCTACGTTCCATGGCTTGCAGATAAGAGTCTTTGTCTACAACCTGCCAGTTCACTACTTTTTGTAATCTTGCTTTTAAAATCATATCAAGCCATATTCTCATGCTTCTACCGTTGCCCTCCATAAAAGGATGAGCGATATTCATCTCAACATACTTGGCTATGATCTCCTCAAAGGTATCTTCACTCATTGTTTCAATCTTTTCTAATATCTCTTTGAGATACAAACTATTAGCAAACCTAAAATTGCCTTTTGAAATATTTAGATCTCTAATTTCCCCTGCAAAATCATACAGTCCATCAAAGAGATATCTGTGTATCTCTTGTAGTCCTTTGATAGTACCTATCTCGATAGTATTAATATCTCCACTATCAAATAAACGGTAGGCATTCTCTAGGCTTTGTTTGTCTATATTTATCATGATACTATCCTTTCCAATCAATACACTAGAGGTTAATAACCATATTATACAATAAGGAAAAGCTTGTAACATTTAAAATGTAGGTGTCAGTAAAATTGTCAGTAAGTAATGCCCATTATCTACTGACACTTGTATTTTTAATTTTTGCTAAATATCTATAAACACTCGATGTAGCCGAATATTACTGAATTATTAGCTATATCTGTACAGGGGTTCAATTCCCCTCATCCCAATACAATCTCCAAAAATACACTACTTATACATTAAAGTTACAATACCCATTCTTTTATTATCCGGAATAAAATTTAATATAAATATTAAGTGATCATAATATAATATAGTTAATTTCAACATAG